>Ga0181530_10000006_pt1 | contig 275501 bp, 236 predicted proteins | sample PEATcosm2014_Bin_42_FD_119769 | JGI IMG/M metagenome (GOLD analysis project Ga0181530, IMG submission 119769) | Peatland microbial communities from MTU Mesocosm Facility, Houghton, MI, USA - PEATcosm2014_Bin10_60_metaG | ecosystem: Environmental > Terrestrial > Soil > Wetlands > Peat | place... | reverse complement strand
TCGACGCCAGATGTCGATCTTTTCCGCGGGAGAAAGTCTCCACCGTTTTCGTTGGATCATAAACACCACCTTTGAACAGATTAGTTCCTAGATGGTGTTGCATCGACCTATTGAATGCACCGCATTAATCAAGCACTTCAGTCGATTGTTTACAGGTGCGGCGAAAATCATATAATTGGTCCGCTGAACGCGTTGCCATCCGGCGCTGCTGTTTGAGGGAAACCGATGACAAAAGCCGTGGAAATCCAGGGACATGGTGGACATATCAAGATTGAGGTCCAAGGCTACGAGCGACCGGAGGCTACAGATGAGGACGACGCGAATTGGCTCGTAGCGAGTTGCAGCGTGGTGGTTGGAGAGTTTTCTTGCATCCTCAGACTATCTCTCGTCACCAGTGATTTTGTTCAGTTTCTAGCACAGCTCGAGGATGCGGTCCGTTCACTCAGCGGAAATGCGACTTTCATTTCTTTAGAAGAGGGCCTGCAGATCGAAATAAAATTCAATCATGCTGGCCACGCCGACCTGTTTGGTCGCGCACGGTCTCGAATATCATTGGTGCCAGACCAATCCGAACTTTCATTTTCATTTGAGACTGACCAATCGTTCCTTGCTCGGACGGTTCGCGAATTGAAGGGGATTGTCACACAGTTCCCAGTTCGTAAGCCAGCTCCTGGTTAGCAATCTGAAACTGATCCGCCAGCAGCGGGAGTCTAGATTGCTTCCAGCTTGGGGGGCGTGGATGTATCCAGCTCGCCTTCCCAGCGAGCGATGACCGCGCTGGCCAGACAGTTGCCTGTGACATTGACCGACGTTCGCGCCATATCAATCAGCGCGTCGACGCCGAGAATGATGAAGATCGGTTCGGTGGGCAGATGAAACGTCGCAGCCGTCGCCAAGAGCACGACGAGAACGGCGCGCGGCACGCCGGCCACGCCTTTGCTGGTGAGCATGAGGGCGAACACCATGAAGAGTTGTTGCGTCCAGCTCATGGGGATGCCCGCGGCTTGCGCCACAAATATCGAAGCCATGGCCAGATAAAGTGTCGAGCCATCGAGATTGAAGCTGTAGCCCGCGGGAATGACGAACGCGACGATTTCCCGGGGCACGCCAAACTCCTCCATGGATTCCATGGCGCGGGGCAAGGCCGCTTCCGAAGTGCTGGTGGCGAAAGCGATCGTGGCGGGTTCTGCCACGGCTTGCAAAAAACGCCCCAGCGGCAAGCGCGCGATCAGCACAATCGGAAGGAAGACCAGCAACACGAAAGCAAGCAGCCCGCCCCAGGCCGTCAACAGGAGTTTCGCGAGCGGCAAGAGAACGCTCATCCCCATTTGCCCAACGGTGTAGGCCATTGCGGCACCCACGCCGATGGGCGCGTAGTACATCACGATGTTGGTGAAGCGGAACATCGTTTGTGTGAGCGATTCCGCGACGCTCAGGATGGGTTGCCGCGATTTTTCCGGCACACGCGTTAGCGCGATGCCGAACAGAATCGCGAACACGGCCACCTGCAGAATCTGGTTATCCCCGATCGCCTTGACGATGTTTTCCGGGAAAATGTGCAACACAAACTCGTCCCACTTGAGCGGGGCAGCCGGCGCCTGTAGTTGATCCGCTGCCGTGGCATGCAAAGCCAGCCCCTGGCCCGCGTGCGTCAGGTTGATTGCCGCAATCCCGATGAACAACGCAATCGTGGTTACGGCCTCAAAGTAGACCAGGCTTTTCAACCCGATCCGGCCTACCTTTTTCAGATCGCCATGACCCGCGATCCCCGTTACGAGAGTGCCCAGAATCAACGGCGCCACGATCACCTTGATCAGGCGCAGAAAAATATCGCTGAGAAGGCGTAAGTGCACCGCGAATTGCGGGCGATCCAGCCCGATTTCGAAGCCCGCGAGCATGGCGACAAATATCCAAAATGTGAGCGAACGCCTGCGCACGCCCGCAAGCGCCAGACAAAACAGGCCAACCCAACGAATGACGGTGAACACGGCTTGCCCCGGCAGAATCACGAGCAACAGCGACCCCGCCGCAAACAGCAACAATCCTGCCGGCAAGAACAGGGAATAACCTTTGGATTTCGCATTTGCCAAGAGATGTCCCCGGTCTGGATTTCGTAAGAAGCGAGTGGCGCCATCATAGCGTGAGGCGCGCGAGCCGGCACAGATTTTCTTTTTTGAACTGGCGCGGCGGCTTGCCGTAACGTCGTAGCGGCTGCTATCGTGCCTGCATGTCAAAAATCAGCCATCTGGAATGCTCGCGGTGTCGCGCCACCCTGGCCGCGGATAAGCCCCAAACCGTTTGCCCGCAATGTGCCGGCTCGCTGTACGTGCGCTATGACCTCGCGCCGCTGAAGGGGATTGCCCACCGCGATCAAATTGCCAGGGAATCCTCTCTAACCGGCTGGCTCGGGATGTGGCGGTACCGCTGCGTTCTTCCCGATGTTGAGCCGGTCACCTTGGGCGAAGGCTGGACGCCCATGCTGCGCAGCCGGCGCTATCCCGGCGCGTTTCTGAAGGAGGAAGGCGCGAATCCCACGGGAAGTTTCAAGGCCAGAGGTCTGGCACTCGGCGTCACCATGGCGCGCCATTACGGGTTGAAAAAGCTCGCCGTGCCCTCCGCCGGAAACGCCGCGGGAGCCCTGGCCGCCTATGCCGCAGCCGGCGGGCTCGAAGCCCACATCTTCATGCCCAAGGATGTGCCGTTTGCCAATTACGTGGAGGCGGTTCTGTATGGCGCGAAGGTTACCCTGGTGGATGGACTGATATCCGACTGCGGCCGCATGGTGGCCGAGGGGAAAGAGAAAGAAGGCTGGTTCGACATTTCTACGCTGAAAGAGCCTTTTCGCGTGGAAGGAAAGAAGACCATGGGCTATGAACTGGTCGAACAACTCGGCTGGGAGTATCCCGCCGCGGTGTTCTATCCCACCGGCGGCGGAGTCGGCTTGATTGGCATGTGGAAAGCGTTTGGCGAATTGGAGGAACTCGGTTGGGTGCAGCCCGGCAAGCGACCGCGCATGATCGCGGTGCAGTCGGCGGGATGCGCGCCAGTCGTGCGCGCTTTTGAGAGAGGCGAAAAGGCGAGCCAGATGTGGCTGAACGCGGCGACCTTCGCTTCCGGCCTCCGCGTGCCCAAGCCCTACGGCGACTACATCATGCTGGAAATTCTGCGCGAATCGGGTGGCGTGGCCCTTTCCATCCCCGATGAGAAAATTCTTGCTTCGCTGAAGGATTGGGCCAGAAACGAGGGAATTTTTCTATCTCCGGAAGGCGCTGCGGCCACGGCAGCTTACGACCACCTGATAAGCACCGGCTACCTCAAGCCCGAGGACCGCGTCGTGCTCTTTAATACAGGCGCGGGACTCAAGTACACGGACGTAACCGCGGAAGCCGCGGGCCTGCGCCGTCCAGCGTAGCTGCCCTCCAGTGCGACTGCATTCTCGATTTCCAGCGAGCTCTCTGTTCGCTTACCGCTGCAATTTATCGCGCAGCGTCACGGTCGGCGGGCTCCCAGAGTTCAATCGGGTTGCCCTCGGGATCGCACAAGCGCGCAAAGCGGCCGTTGGGATAGACCTGCGTATCAATCTCGATGTTGATTCCCGCGGCGCGAAGTTGCGCCGCCATCGCGTCGAGATCGCCGACGCGAAAGTTGATCATCCAGACTTTCCCCGCATCACCGAAATAGGTGGTGTCTTCCGGGAAAGGCGCGAATGCCGTGGGCCCTGCTTCCTGCTGCCAGGGAGGCGTGTCGTAATCCGAGGGAACGACCGCCACGCCAAGGCGATCGCGGTACCACTCCGCAAGCGCAACAGGATCACGCGCCCGGAAAAACAGCCCGCCGATGGCCTTTACTTTTTCCATGCTTGCCGCCCTCAGAAGCGCAGTTTGGAGAGGTACGCGTAGCTGTTCGTGAGGCTGGCAAGAGCATCCTTCGGCCAATCGTTTTCGACGATGAAGTGCTTTATTCCGGCTTTGTCCGCGCTGGCGAAAATCCTTTTCCAGTCGATCACGCCAGAGCCGACATCGGTCATGTCGTCCTTGAGAGTATCCAGCTTCGTCAGAACCGTATCGTCATCCGAGGGTTTCGGGAGATTCTTCATGTCCTTGACGTGGACTAGCGGGAATCGGCCCGGGTAGCGATTGAAATAGGAAACGGGATCCTGGCCGGCGACGGCGGCCCAGCACAGGTCCATTTCCATGTTGCAGAGTTTCGGGTCCGTGGAATCGAGCAGAAAATCATAGGGGCGTTTGCCCCCCAGCAGCGGGCTTGGCTGAAACTCCCACGTGTGATTGTGGTAGGCGAAGCTGATGCCGGCCTTGTTCGAGGCCTCGCCGGCCTTGTTGAACAGTTCGGCGATGCGTTTGTAGCCATCCGGCTGCTTGCGCAAATCGTCCGGAATCCACGGGCAAACGATGTAGCTCTGGCCGATGATCTTCGCGGCTTCAATCGTTTCGGGCCAATGGCCTTCGACGACGTCGTAGCCGACGTGGGAAGAAGGCGCCGTCAGCCCATCCTTTTCCAGGATGGCGCGAACGTCCTTCGGTGAATGGTTGAAGAGGCCCGCGAACTCGACTTCTTTGTAGCCGATGGCGGCGACTTTGGAGATGGTGCCCTCGAAGTCGCTCTTCATGAGTTCGCGGACGGAGTAGAGCTGCACGCCAACTTTTTCGATCTGATGCGTGGCGGCGAAGCTCTTGCTGGGAAGGGAAGTCAGGACAGCTGTGGCAATGGAAGTTTCCAGAAAAGTTCTGCGGTTCATGCGGGGATTGTACAACGAATCGCAGATAGGGGGAGCAAAACAAAAGCACCCCGACAAGAACGGGGTGCTTTTGCTGGGACGAAGCCACAGCGCGTTCGCTGGGACGCGCGCCGTGGCTCTACATTGGGATGTTAGAACTGGAAGCGCAAGCCGAACTGCATAATGCGTGGCAAGTGCGTGCCGTCCAGCAGAAGGAAGCCGCTCGTGGCGCATGTGGGATCGAGCCCTGTTGCGGTCGCTCCTGCGCAGCCCATGCCCACGTTCGCGCCGGCGGCTTGAACATTGGTGCTTCCGCTGATGGCGTTAAACTGCGTATGGTTGAACACGTTGAAGTTTTCCCAGCGAAATTCAAACGCGTAGCGCTCTCTGAACGCAAAACGCTTGAACAGGCCGAAGTCATTGTTGAACCGCCCCGGCATGCGGAACTCGTTGCGCGAGGCGTCACCGAACGTGAGTCCCGTCGGAAGCGCAAACGCTGCTGGATTGTACGCCAGGACTCCGGGCTTGCCTCCCGCTGCATAGGCGGCTTGCTCGGCCGATGTCACCGCGGAGATATTACCGACCACATTCGGGTACGATACTATTCCTCCCGGAAGTCCATCCGCGACTCCCGCGCTGTCGCTGTATGTGCTGGCATTTGTTACCGTGAAGGGCAATCCGGTCTGTGCCGTAGTGATGCCGGACACCTGCCAGCCACCCAACGCCGTGTGCAATGCGCCGGGCTTCTTGAAGAAAGGCAGCGCATACACGTAGCTCAGGGAGAACGCATGGCGAATGTCATAGTTCGAACTGGCGCGGCTGAGTGCGGGATCGTATGGGGAATAGAACGCCGGGTCGCCGCGGTCCGAGGAATTGTCAATCATGTGGCTGTAGGTATAGCTGGCGCTCAAGGTCAGGTCACCCAGGCTGCGGCGCAAGGCCACCTGGAGGGAGTTGTAGATCGAGTTGGCGGTGTTTTCGACGCGTTCGATCGGTCCATAGGCTTGGTACGGGCGATAGTAGTTCGCCACGTTAGGCGTCTTGCAGGCAATGTACAAGTTACCGACGGCCTGTGTTGGCACCGGCGTCCCGTTACCAAGGGTCGCCGTAGTGGGCAGCCCCTGACTGTTGAAGTTACCGAAGTTGGCGCAATCGGCGCCACCGGGATCAATTGTGCCGCCCGGGCTCGGGTTCGCTGAGCTCAGGTACGGATTGTCCGTCGTGGGCACCGGTGCAAGCTGATTCGCGTCGAATTGGCGGGTAAGATGCGTGCCCTTGCTGCCGACGTAGGCCACGGAGAGCGTAATGTTGCTGGGCAATTGATGCTCGACGCCCAGGTTCCATTGTTGCATGTAGGGCCACTGCACCTGATCTGGGATGGAGTAGATCAGGGACGGAGGGGCTGGCAGACCGGCCGCCGCGGGTGTTAGGTTCGCGTAGCCCAGCGCAGGGTTGGAGACCGCGTTTAACGCAAACGGCGTGGGACTTTCCTCCAACAATTCGGCATTGGCTTCGTTGCCGTTCATATGCTCGAAGAAAATGCCGTAGCCGCCGCGGAGCGCCCACTTCCCGTCACCGAAGGGGTCATAGGCAAAACCGATGCGCGGGCCGGGATTCATCCACTTGTTCTTCATGCAGCCCGTTACGCCAGGCGAAACGCCGGCGACGGTAGGATTGGAATTACCGCACTGGATCTGCCCAACGTACTGGCTGGTGCCGGACGTGAGGTCAAGAAGCCCCGAGTTCGCACTGCCGTAGGGAAACAGGCTCGGGACCTTTGAAAGGTTTGCGTTGTAGGTGGCCTCGGAGAAACCGAATTCCTGGTCGTGCTTCTCCTGGTAACGTCCGAAGAGGCTCCAGCGCAGGCCAAGATTAAGAGTCAGTTTCTTGGTGATGCGCCAATCGTCCTGGAAGAAGGGTTCAAAGATCTTGTAGCGGTCATAGAAGTAGATCTTATTCTCGTTCTGTGAATAAGAATTGATCTCGCCGAGGAGCAGGTCCGCGAACGGGTTGTTCGTGCTGCCAAAGGTGGCGCCCCCCGGGGTGGTGGCCGTCCAACCGGTCGTGAAGGACAAGGTGCCTTGCAGATCAACGGAGGATTCCTGGTTCTTTTGCGCAGCCACGAAGTAGCCGCCGAAGAACAGGGTATGGTTCCTGACGATCTTGGTGACGATGTCGCGATAGGAGTAGGTGGGGTTAGCGTTCTTCCAAGGGAAGTATCCCTCGTCCACGCCAAAGCCGCCGCCATACGCCACGCTGCCCGTCGCGCTGCCGAGGCTGAAAGCTGGAATCTTGCCTTCCAGGCCGTTCTGGTACAAAGGTGAGAGGTCAATGCCGCCGCTGGGCAGATCCACAACGTTGCTCTGGTTTGACAGGTAGATGTGATCGTCCGTATAGCTGGCCACGAACTCATTCATCAGGGTGGGCGTAAAATTGGAAGTGAGCCGGGTCACAAAACTGGTCGTGGGCCCGGTGAAAGTCGTATTGGTATTGTTGAAGCTACTGGTGCCGCCCCACAAAGGACCCTGGTTGACCGTGCCCCAGGTGTCATGAATCCAGCGGAACGTCAAGCGCTGGTTGTCCGTGAGGTTATGGTCCACGCGAATAAGTTCTTCACGCCAGTGCGTCGGGAAGCTGGGACTTGCCAGGTATGCCGGCAAAAGTTGGCCAGCATCTTGGCCCACGGCGTACTGTCCGAGCGTCCCATTCGCGTGGGGGATCAGGCTCAGCAGCGCGGTTGCCGTTGTGGAAGACAGCGGCGTAATCGTGTTGCTCACGAAAGGAGTAGCGCTGTAGGTGGTCGCGGTGCTGGTTGTGGTTGTGACGAGTGAGCCGGGCACGTAGGGGCAGTCTGTGTAGACAGTCGGATCGAAAGCGGCCCCTGTGTAAGCTGGGCAAACATCATTGAAATTACCCCCGCGTTCCGCGTCCGATGGCACATTCTGCGTAATCGTCGTTCCTGGATCGATTTCCCGGCGCCATTCCTGCGACCAGAAAAAGAAGGTCTTCTTTTTATAGATCGGGCCGCCGACCGTGTAGCCCCAATCGTGTCTCTTATAAGAAGCACGCGGTATTCCGGTTGCGTTGTTAATCCACGAGTTGGCGTTGAAGAAATCGTTGCGGCCATAATAGAAAGCGCTGCCGTGGAATTGGCTGGTGCCGGATTTGGTTTCGACTTCTATCGTGCCCGAGCCGCTTTTTCCGAACTGCGCGCCGTAGTTCGAAGTGAGAACCTTGAATTCCGCGATGGCTTCGAGATTTGGATAGACGTTCAAGGTGGCATTGGAACCGTTATCCTCGTTGTCGCCGCCGTCGATTTCCCAGTTGTTGTATTCGGTGCGGCCGCCATTGATGCTGTATAGGATGTTGCCGGCGACTCCGACCTTTCCTTCATCCTGGCCGGTCTGATTGATCACGCCGGGCGCCAAAGTGACCAGTTGTGTGAAGTTGCGTCCATTGAGTTCGAGTTCCTGCACCTGCTTGTTGGTGATGGTTTCGCCGATGTCGGAGGATTGCGTTTCCACCTGGGCGACGTTTTCGCCCGTGACCTCCACCACCTCGTTCACCGACCCGATCGTCAGCGTCACGTCCACGCGCGCTTTTTGCGCCACTTCCAAAACGAAGTTCTGCGCTTCAAATTTCTGGAAGCCCTTGGCAGTGACCGCAATGTTGTATGTGCCGGAAGGCAGCGAGGAAGCAACGTAAACGCCCTCCCCGTTCGTCTCCGTGGTGCGCGTCAGGTTGCCGCCAACACTGGTGATGACCACCTGTGCGCCGACCACTGCGGCCCCGGTTTTGTCCATGACCGTGCCGCTGATCAGACCGTTCGTCTGCGCGGATGCGAGCAATGGGAGCAGGAGGAAAAGGGCAAGTACCCCCAGGCAGGAGAGCAGGCGCGCGCCATGCGAATGAAAAGCCAATCGAAATGCCTTCACGATGAACCTCCGGTAACTTAATTTTCGCCCGAATGCTGGAGAGACTGGAGGCAGGAGGGAGAAGAAATAGAGCCGAAAATCACCCTAAAGTCCGCGTCCGACCACTCGCCGCCACATCCCCGGTTCCTCGACGGGACCTGACCGGATCCCAAAATCAACTTATTAAATCGGATTAATAAAGGAAAGTAGTGCATCTGTCAAGGACAAAATGAGTCCTGTTCCCCGGGGCCATAAGCACATGGTTTCCCCTCGGTTGGGGGCGGCGATAGCGAACCACACGAACTTGCCTTGATGCGGATGGTGAGATAGGCGGAAACTAGCTGAAGACAAATGAAAATCAGACCAAGAGTCCTTGGGATTTGTGCGGGAATGGCGCTCGCGGCCAGCCTGGTCGGCGAGGTGCCTGCGGCGCCGCGCTTTTCTGATGGGGCGAGTTCGGAGCGCCAAACAAGCACTGCCGATGGTCCCCAAGCTTGGTTTCAAAGAGGGCAGACGGCCCTCCAGAGCGGCGATCTGCAATCCGCCGAAGAGGCTTTCCGCAAAGTATTGGTGGCGGATCCAAAGGCCGGCGCCGCCTACGCCAATCTGGGCGTTATCGCCATGCGCCGCAAGCAGTGGGATGAAGCCTTGAAAAACTTGAAAAAGGCAGAGAGGCTTTCCCCCACAATGGCAGGCATTCGCTTGAACATCGGCCTCGTCGAATTTCGCCGCGAGAATTACACCGGAGCCATTCCCCCGCTGCAAAGCGTCGTGCGCGCTGAGCCCAATTCACAGCAGGCCCGCTACCTGCTCGGCCTGTGCCAGGTCTTCACCCAGGACTACGCTGCCGCCGTGAAGACGCTCGAGCCCCTGTGGGAGCCGATGTCCAGCAACGTGATGTATCTCTACGTCCTGGGTATGGCTGCCAGTCGCGCGGGCGACAAGGAGCTCGACGAAAAGGCTATCCTCCGGCTTATTGACATTGGCGGAGACACGCCAGAGTTTCATCTCATCCTCGGCAAATCGTATCTCCAGCGTGAGGAGATCGCCGGCGCCCTGACAGAGCTGGGAAAGGCTGAAGCCCTGAATCCGCAACTGCCGTATTTGCATTTCAACCTTGCGGTGGCGTACCTGCACAACGCCAACTACGAGAAGAGTGAAGCCGAATTCCTCAAGGATATTCAACTGGAGCCGGATCTTGCGGACAACTACGTCCAGCTTGGGCACCTCTACTGGCTCTTGCAGCGGAATAATGACGGCGTGGAGGAATTCCGCAAGGCGCTCGAAAAGGATCCAAAAAGCGGCAACGCCTGGTTTGGCCTCGCAAGAAGTTACCTCCGGCAAAAGAAATATGCCGAGGCATTGCAAGCTATAGACAAAGCGACAAAGTTGGCGCCGGAAAACCAGCGCGCGCACTTCATACGCGGCCAGGTGCTGCAACGTCTGGGACGCAAAGAAGAAGCCGCGGCCGAGTTCGCAATCGCCAAAAAGCTCATGGACAAAGGGTTCACTGAGGATCGCGAAAAGCTGGAAGAGCGGTACGTGCCCAGCCCGGAGCTGACCCAACTGCCGGACTGAAGAGCGCGATCGGCGAGAGCGTTACCTCAAAACGAAGCGAGGAGGGCGCTATCTCAAACAACGCCTCGCTTCTTGGCTGGCCGACATTCGTAGCAACAAGTTGGAACGGCACTAGATTTGCCGCGGCTTTTGCCAGGGGCCGCGGGCTTGCTCGAGAGTTTCGGCGACGGCGAGAAGAAGTTCTTCTTCGTGGGGCCGGGCAATCAGTTGGAAGTTGATGGGAAGTCCCTCGGGCGATTGGCCGAAAGGAAGGGAAAGGCCTGGAAAGCCCGCGAGATTCAGCCACTGGCAGTAGCGCATGGTGTCCCGGTAGTTGTGCGGATCGCCGCAGCGATAATTGCCCGCGCCATGTTTGAAGGCAGGTGCCGTGGAAACCGGCGAGAGAAGGACGGGAGCCTCCTTCATCTGGCGAAAGATTTCCGCTCTGACCAGATCGCGGTTTGTGCACGCTGTCATAAACGATTCCAGTGTGACCGTGGGTTCTGCTGCCGTAAGTGCGAGATACTCTCGCAACATCGGGCTCAACAACTCTTCCTGGCCCTTCGTGCTGTGACGAATCACATCGCCAATCACCGGCCCGAAGAAGAACCACCACAATTCCAGCGCGCGGTCGAGTCCCTCCAATCTCACTGGCTCGACATGGAAGCCCTGCTCACCTAGGAGACGGCCCGCGTGGTGCACGGCGGCTTGCGTTTCGGGCGTGGCGGCGCCGAGCGCGCCGCTCTCGAGAATTCCGATGCGCAGCCCGCGCAATTCCTCCGCGCGAATAGGCCGCAAAGGTACAAGCGCGGAGAGCGCGTCGCCCTCGTCCGGCCCTGCCATCACCTCGAAGAGCGCGCGAATATCCGCAACCGAGCGCGCCATCGGCCCCACCACACCAATCCACGAGAACGCGCCTGCTCCCGGCGGAAAGTGTCCCGTGGCCGGGATGCGGCCTGGGGTAGGTTTCAGTCCGCAAATGCCGCAAAAATGCGCGGGCACGCGGATTGAACCGCCGCCATCGCTGCCTACCCCGCCCATGGAACAGCCGCTGGCAATTGCCGCGGCCTCGCCACCGCTCGAGCCGCCTGCGGATCTGGAAAGGTCCCAGGGATTGGAAGTTTTCCCGGAGACGAGATTGTCCGTTTCGTAGGCCATCAGGAATTCCGGCGTGTTGGTATTGCCCAGCAGGATTGCTCCCCCGGATTCCAGGCGCGCCACGATCGTCGCGTCGCTTGCCGGCACGTAGTCTTTGCGCAAGAGCGACCCCGCGGGACACGGCCAGCCCGCCACATCAATACACGACTTCACCGTGAGCGGGATCCCCGTTAGCGCCCGCAACGGCTCCCCACGCTGTATGGCAGCTTCCGCCTGGCGAGCACGCGCCAGCGCCGACTCCGCGTCCAGATGCACGAAAGCATTCAGCTTAGGCTGGAGCGCCTGCGCGCGCTGCAGATGTGCGGTGATCATCTCAACCGGAGAAATTTCTTTTCGGCGGAATTGTTCGAGGGTTTCAGCGATGGAAAAATAGTCGAAAGTGGCCATGGGGTCCCTTCAGCAAGGTAAAGGCCGGCGTCCTTGTGGTCAAGGCTGGCCGGGCCGTACCGCAAAAGACCCCCATAATAACGGTTGACGATGCCCTGCTGAGCCAAGACAATCGAAGAGATGGCGGGACGGGGCCAGATTTACCACGTGTCGCGCGTCCAGAAAGAACGTTCCTTCATGAGTTTCATACAACTCCGGTCACGCCATCGTTTCTTTGTTTTGAGTGCGTTGCTCACATTTCTCGCGGTCGGCTCCCTGGCGGTGTTGCGGCTCATGGCGACGCAATCGCCCGCGGGTCCGAAGCCTGGCGTCGCTGGGGGCGAGGGCATCTCTCCCGAGGCGCTGCGCCTAAACACGCTCGGCGTGGCTTACATGAACCAACAAAAGGCCGCTGAGGCGCAAAAATATTTCGAGCAAGCATTGGCGGCGGACCCGCATTTCGCGGCAGCGAAAATGAATCTGGGCATCTCTTTCCTGGGCCAGCAGAAAGTCGAACAAGCCCGCGCCGCTCTTGAGGAGGCCACCGCGAAACTTCCGCAGGATCCCTATGCCTGGTACAACCTGGGCCTTGCCTACAAGGACTGCAACGAAGCGGAAAAGGCCATCGCGGCTTTCCAGCATGTGGAAAAAATTGTGCCCGAAGAGCCGGATGCCTTCTACTTCGAGGGTTTCATGAATGCGCAGTTGCAACGCTATGACGAAGCGATTGCGGCATTTCAGAAGGCCCTGGCGCTGACTCCCTTTCACGCCTCGGCGCAGTTCGGACTGGCGCGCGCCTACCAACGGAAAGGCAACGCGGTTGCCGCCCGTGAAAGCATGAAGCAGTTTCAGAAAATCAGCTCCGAGCATCTGGGCGCACCATTTGGCGCGGGCTACGGCGACCAGGGCAAATACTCTCTCGCGGAATTCGTACACGGCACCGTGGCCACGGCCCCACCGGAGATTCCCGTTCATTACACGCAAGAACCTCTTGCCAGGCGCGTATCGTCGGCTGCGGCCATCGGTCCCAGCAACGGCGCGTGCTTCCTCGACTACGACGGGGACGGCAAACCCGATCTTTTCCTGGTCGGGGCTGGCGCAGGCAAGAGCCGCCTCCTTCACAATCTTGGCGACGGCAAATTTGAGGATGTGACGGAGAAAGCCGGCCTGAGCGGTCTAGGCGCGGGATTGGGGTGCGCCGCGGGCGATTTCGACAGTGACGGCCACACCGATCTGGCCGTCTGCGAAACGGGCGGCGTGCGTCTGTTTCACAACGACGGCCACGGCAAGTTTCAGGACGTGACCGAAAAAGCCGGGATCCGCCGCGAAAAGGGCTGTGTGGCCGCTACTTTCGTGGATTACGACCACGATGGCGACCTCGATCTTTATCTGACCATGGCCCCCGGCAGTGAAACGGGTAAGAACAGGCTCTGGCGCAACAATGGAAACTCCACCTTTACGGACGTCTCTGAAGAATCCGGCATGGACCTCGAGGCCACGGGCGGCGGCGTGGCCATGACCGACTTCAACAACGATCGCGCGATTGATTTTGTTGTTGCCGGTGGGCCGCAAGGCGCGGCCATTTTGTTGAATCCCCGCGAAGGAAAGTTCAAGGCGCTCCCGGGGATCGATTTTGCAAAAGAGAATTTGCCGCCAGCCGTTGGCGTCATCGCCTTTGATTTCGACAAGGATGGCTGGATGGATCTGGCGTTTACCCACGCCGGTCCGCCGGGACTTACCCTGTGGCGAAACGTAGAGGGTAAAAAACTCGAACGCGTGCCGCTCCCCGATCTCGGCTGGAAGCGAGGCTGGGGCCTTACATCACTCGATTTCGATAATGATGGCTGGCTCGATCTTGCGGCCGTGGGCGAATCCGCGAATGGTGGCGAGATTCGCTTGTTGCGCAATTTGGGAGAAGCGGGCTGGGCCGATGTCACGAAAAAGACGCAACTCGATGCCGTCAAGTTAAACAGGCCGGTGGCCATCGCGGTAGCCGATCTGAGAAGCAATGGAAGCCCCGACCTGATTGTGACCCAAGCGGGAGGAGAGCCCATCCTGCTCGAAAATGTAGGCGCCAACAAAAACAACTGGATGCAGATCGACCTCAAGGGCCTGGATGACAACAAAAACGGAATCGGCACCAAAGTCGAGATCTTCGCCGGAGGGCTTTACCAGAAATGGGAAATTGCCGGCGCTACCGGCTACCTCAGCCAGAATTCTCCCACGCTGATCGCGGGCCTGGGCAGCGAGAAATCCACGGACGTGGTGCGTCTCTTGTGGCCGAAGGGTGTGCCGCAGGACGAAGTGAACCTGCAGGCTGGGAAGGTGCAGCTCATCAACGAGCTCGACCGCCGCGGGAGTTCCTGTCCGGTTCTCTTTTCATGGAATGGCAAGGAGTACGAATTCATTGCCGACATGATCGGCCCCGCGGTTGTGGGGCACTGGGTAGCTCCTGGTGAACGTGACGTCCCCGACCCCGACGAGTATCTGAAAGTTCCGGCAAAGAGTGCCCGCCCGAAAAATGGCCTGCTCAGTTTCCGTTTCCTGGAGCCGATGGAAGAAACCGTTTACCTCGACCAGGTGCGCCTGCTGGCCATCGATCATCCCGCTGAGATCGAAGTTAATCCGAACGAGCGCTTCGCCAGTGCGCCGCCCTTCCCCGAATTTCGCGTGATTGCCACAGAACATCCACGACTGCCGGCGGGGGCTTGGGACGACCACGGCAACGACGTGCTGCCGCTCCTCGCCAAGCGCGACCGCAAGTACGTCACACAGTTTGAAGGCCTGCCCTACACCGGATTCGCCAAATTGCACTGGATCGAACTCGATCTCGGCCAATGGGACGCGGCAAAACCTCTGCGCCTGCTCCTGGATGGCTACACCGACTATTTCACCGCGACTTCCATGTACGCCGCCAATCAAGCGGATATTAAGGTCATCGCGCCTTATGTGGAAGCGCAAGACGCGCAGGGTAAATGGGTGCGTGTCGTTGAGGATATGGGATTCCCCGCCGGCCTGGAACGCACCATGGTCGCGGATCTTAGCGGCAAGATTCCCGCCGGCACGCGCCGCATCCGCATCGTCACCAACCTGAAAATTTATTGGGACGCCGTGCGCATCGATCAGACGCCCGAATCGAAGAAACTCCGCGTCAGTGAAGTTCCGCTGGCCACCGCGGCGCTGGAATTTCTGGGCTACCCGCAGGAAATTCGCCTGCATCCCGCGAGTGACACGATGTATTCCTACACGCGGCGCAGCGCCACCGGGCCCTATGCGCGCGCCGCGGGAAACTATACGCGCTATGGCGACGTTAAAGCCTTGCTCAGCGCTTCCGACGACAAGTTCGCCGTTTTCGCATCGGGCGAAGGCGTCAAGCTCGAATTCGATCCGCGGCATCTCCCAAATCTTCCGGCGGGCTGGGTGCGCGACTATTTCTTCTATGCCGACGGCTTTGAAAAAGACATGGATTTTTACGCGGCCAACGCCTTCACGGTTGAGCCCCTGCCAAGGCATGGCCTGCTTTCCTATCCCTACCCCGAAGGCAAGGACTACCCGCTCGACGACGAGCACCTCCGCTACATACTGGAGTACGACACGCGCACGCGCTCGGACCGCCTGCCGGCCAATTTGCACTACGAATATCCCGCCCAGAAGTGAGTTTCAATTCCGGCGTCCACGAATTTCGAGCCGGCACCATCATTTGCTCGAGTCCGTCGTCGCAGCATGAAGCATTTCCGTTGTGCTCGGGTTCTGCCTCATCGCGCCGCAAGAAGAGACTGTCATTCCGACCGGAGGGACGGCCGTTTTTGCCGCCCCGGAGCGGAGGAATCCCTCTCCAGACCCCGATATCAAGAAAAAACGAATACTCCCTACGCTCCCACAGAGACCCAGCTTCGTTTCTGCGCGCTTTCCGCGATCGCTTCGCACAGCAGGAGCTCGTCGTGGCCCGTCTCAAACGTCGGAAAAGTTCTTGGTGCGCGAAAATCTCCGGCAGCGATGTAGCCATAGAAATCCTTGAAAAGTTGCACGAAAGTGTCCGGGTAGCCCTCGGCGTGCCCGCCGGGATAAGCGGCATAACCGCGCGATTCCGGCGATTGCAGCCCGGGATCCTTCGGGAGCACTTCGCAGGCCCGGTCGCGCCGGCCAATCCACAGCGAATTGGGCGATTCGGAATCGAACGCCAGCGATCCTTCGGAGCCGTCAATCTCAAACCACAACCGCGCCTTGCGCCCGGCGCTGACTTGCGAAACGGTCATCACGCCGTGAGCATCGTTTTCAAAGCGCAGCAGCACGGAGGCGTAGTCGTCGGTCGTCATCAGCACCTCCTCGGTCTCCGCCGCGGCCGCTTTCTGAAAAGTCTCCACGCGTCCCTTGGGCTTTCGCCGTGTAGGAAGAACCGTGGCCAGATCGGCGCAAAGCTCGGACACCTTGCTGTTGGTGAGCCAGGTCACCAGGTCGAGCCAGTGCGTGCCAATGTCGGAGACGGCGCGCAGTTCGCCGCCCGACTTTGCTTCCAGCCGCCAGTTCCAATCCGTGGGAAACAGCAGCCAATCCTGCAAAAAGCTGCCATGCACCAGCCGCACCTGCCCGATTGCGCCTTTGCGGATCAACGCGCGAGCTTCTTGGCACAGCGGGTAGTAGCGCAGGTTGTACGCCACTCCGCCCACCCGTCCCGTTTCTTTCGCCAGGGAAACCAGCGCCGCGGATTCCCGCGAATCCAGCGTCAGCGGCTTTTCGCACAGCACATTTTTTCCTGCGCGGAGGAGTTGGCTGGCCTCCTGGAAATGCTCATTGTTCGGCGTGCACAAATGCACGACGTGAACGGACGAATCCGCGGCGAGTTCCTCGAGCGAAGCGTACGCTCGCGGCAATCCCAGCGCATCCCGCAAAGCCTTGGTGCGCTCCGGCGTGCTCCCCAGCACCCCCTGGACCGAAATACCGAGGCGCCGCAAGGCATCCAGGTGTGCTCGCCCGACGAATCCCAATCCAATGATGGCCGCGTTGATTTTTTGCATGAGGACTCCTTATGGACGGACCAGCCCATTAGAGTAATTCATCCGAAGGAATTGCAGCGGAACAATTATCTTGCAAGGCGCCGCGCGACACCGCGCCACTGGAAACCTCTTGATTGGCGGAAATCGCAAATGCCAAGACACTCTGAAATGCATACACTGGTATTGGAGGTTAGGAGGACCAAAGAATGCCGACGAAGCATGTGGTGATCGCAGGACTGGCCATGCTTGCCGCCTCGGCCGCGGCGTACGCTGCGCCGGGCGGAGGCACAGTCAGCGGCAAAGTGACCTACGAGGGCGCACCGGCCAAGATGAAACCGATTGACATGTCCATGGAACCTTCTTGCGCCAAGATGTACGCGACGCCGCCGCTTGCGGAAACCGTCGTAACGGGCGCCGGCAACAGCCTCGAAAACGTGGTTGTCTACATATCCGCGGGAGCGCCAAACGACGCGGCTCCTTCCAACGCCGCGACCTTCACCCAGAAGGGCTGCCGCTACATCCCTCACTTGCTGGCCTTGCAGGTCAATCAGGAACTCAAGATCACCAATGAGGATCAGACCTCTCACAACATCCATCCGATGCCGAAGCTGAATCGCGAGTGGAATAAGTCGCAGCCGCCGGGAACGCCGCCGATTCGCGAGAGATATGACAAGGCGGAATTCATCCCCGTGAAGTGCAACGTGCATCCCTGGATGCATGGAACCCTTGCGGTGATGCCGAACTCGCACTACGCCGTGACCGGCGATGGCGGTTCGTTCTCGCTGGCAAACTTGCCGCCGGGCAAGTACACCATCACCGCCTGGCACGAGTCCTACGGCGAACAGTCGCAGGAAGTCACCATCCGTGGCAGCGAAACCCAGACCATCAACTTCGTCTTCAAGGCCAAGCCGCATTAGTTGGCGCCGCAGAATCAAGCCGCTCCTGAGGGGTTCCCCGGTAGCGTCGTGTATAATTCTTGAGGGCACGCCGGCCAACTCCATGATTCCCTTCATTCACATAGGCCCGTTATCGATTCCCACGTACGGTCTGATGGTGGCGCTGGGAATGATATGCGCTGCTTACATTCTTCAAGCCGATTTCGATCGCCGTGGCTTAAAAGCCGACGCGTTCACCATGATCACGATCGCCGGATTGGCGGGCATCTTCGGTTCGAAGCTGTATAGCGCGCTTGAAACCCCGGCGACATTCCGCGCCCATCCGTTCGCGGCACTTTTTGATCGCTACGGCTTCACCTGGTTTGGGGGATTCCTCGGCGGTTTTTTTGCCATGCTCATTCTCGGCAGGCGGGCCAAAATTCCTCTGCTGGAGTTTCTGGACGCCTGTACGCCCGCGGCCTCGTTTGGCTATGCGATCGGGCGAATGGGCTGCCTCCTCTCCGGCGACGGTGACTACGGCATACCGACCACATTGCCGTGGGGCATGAGCTTTCCGAACGGAGTTGTCCCCACGACGGACCGCGTTCACCCAACGCCCATCTATGAATTCCTGGTGTGGTGCGCGATTGGCGCCTTCCTGTGGCACATGGGCACGAAAGCGCTGAAGGGCCCGAAGGCCAAGGGCGAAATTTTCTGTACTTACCTGATCCTCACCGGCGTCGCCCGCTTTCTGGTGGAGATCATCCGCATCAACCCGCGCGTATTCCTGGGCCTGACCAATGCGCAAGTCGTCAGCGTGCTGTCCATCCTTGCCGGCGCGGTGCTTCTTTGGCGTATTAAAAGCCAATACCACGCGCTGAAAAAAGAACATCGCATTGTCGAACACATTTCTTCCCACGGTGATGTGCTGCAATTCGAGTATCATCGCCCAACACCCGAATGTCCGCATCCGGAACGGTGGCATATGTATGACTCGATGAGCGCGGAAGTGGAAGTCCTCGATTTTCTGAAAGCCCTGGTCACTGTGGTCAAGCCCGAGTTGGTCGTGGAGACCGGAACATTCTCCGGCCTGAGCACGCTGCGCATTGCGGAGGGCTTGAAGCAGAACGGCGTCGGCCGCGTGATCACCTGCGAGTGGGACAAGAAGGTGTACGAAGCCGCGAAAAAACGCTTCGCCGAATCCGGGCTTGGCAAATGGATTGTGGCGCGCAACGAATCCAGCCTGGAGATGAAGGTTGAAGGCCGCATCGACATGCTATTTTGCGACAGCGATGTGCCGCTGCGCGAACAGGAAGTCCGCCGCTTCCTGCCGCAGATCAATCCGTACGGGCTCATCCTCATGCACGACGCGAGTTCGGCAATGAAGAGTGTGCGCGAAGGCGCCCTGCGACTCGAGGCCGAAGGGCTCATCTCCGTGTTGCTATTGCCCACACCGCGCGGCCTGGTGCTTGCCCAGAAACGCGAAGGCCGCAGCTAACATCCAAAGACGCCTGCCGCGGCCAATCCCGCAAATCGAAATGAGTCTCCCTGATTGCGCTGCGCTATTCGAGCATTTGGCGGAGGACATACTGCAGAATGCCGCCATGCTTGTAATACGCCACCTCTTCCGGCGTATCCACCCGCACGATTGCGGTGAAGGTCTTCTCCGTTCCATCCGTCGGCTTGGCGCGAACGGTGACTTGCTTCCGTGGCGTCAACGTAGACACGCCATCGATCGAGAATACCTCGTGCCCCGTCAGGCCAAGAGACTCGCGAGTTTCGCCGGACTTGAATTCCAGCGGGAGCACGCCCATGCCCACCAGGTTGCTGCGGTGAATGCGCTCGTAGCTCTCCGCGATGACGGCGCGCACGCCGAGCAGCCGTGTGCCTTTGGCGGCCCAGTCGCGCGAGGATCCGGAGCCATACTCCTTGCCCGCAATCACCATCAGGGGAACTCCCTCTTCGCGATACTTCACCGCGGCGTCGTAGATGAACAACTTTTCGCCCTCGGGCAAATGCAACGTCCAACTGCCTTCCGTGCCCGGGGCAAGCTGATTGCGCAGGCGGATGTTCGCAAACGTGCCGCGCATCATCACCTCATGATTGCCGCGGCGCGCGCCGTAGGAGTTGAATTCATGCGGCTTCACCCCATGCGCGATCAGGTATTTCCCGGCCGGGGAATCCACGGCAATGGAACCCGCCGGGGAAATGTGATCGGTAGTCACGCTATCGCCGAGGACGGCGAGCACGCGCGCACCCTGAATATCCGCAAGCGGCGCCGGCACTCTCGGCATGTTCTCGAAATACGGAGGCAGCTTGATGTACGTGGAGCTCGCATCCCACTTGTACAGATCGCCTTCGGGAATGGGCATCGCTTTCCAGCGTGCGTCGCCCTCGAACACTTCGCTGTATTCCTTGCGGTACTGCGCAGTGGAAACCGCGGTGCGGACCGTGGATTCCACTTCCTGCGCGGTAGGCCAAATCTCACGCAAATAGACGGGCTTGCCGGTGGAATCGGTTCCCAGCGGCTCGCTCGTCAAGTCCATGTCCATGCGGCCCGCGAGCGCGTAGGCCACGACGAGCGGCGGAGAAGCGAGATAATTCGCGCGCACCAGCGGATGCACGCGCCCCTCAAAATTGCGGTTGCCGCTCAGCACAGCTACGGCAATGAGGTTGTTTTCCTTAATGGCGGCACCAATGGGGTCCGACAGCGGTCCGCTATTGCCGATGCAGGTTGTGCAGCCGTAACCTACCAGGTGGAACTTCAACTTTTCGAGGTACGCCATCAGTCCCGAAGCTTGCAGGTAGTCCGTCACCACTTTCGAGCCCGGCGCGAGGCTGGTCTTCACCCATGGCTTAACTTGCAAACCGCGCTCGACGGCTTTCTTGGCCACTAATCCCGCGCCGAGCATCAGCGAAGGATTGGAAGTGTTCGTGCAACTGGTGATGGCGGCAATCACCACCGCGCCACTGGAAAGCTCGAAGGCGTCGCCATTGTTCTTGACATGGACTTGTGTTGCGGGCGCCCCTTCCACGACTTTCGTGAAGGATGCTTTCGCATTCTTGAGCGCGACGCGGTCTTGTGGCCGTTTTGGTCCCGCCACTGTGGGCTCAACGCTTCCAAGATCGAGCTCCAGTGAGTCGCTGAACGCTGGGTCGGGCGTCGCGTCGGTCCGGAAGAGATACTGCTCCTTGCAGTAGGCTTCCACCAGCGCGACGTGTTCGTGCGAACGTCCGGTGAACTCCAAGTAGGCGAGAGTCTCTTTGTCCACGGGGAAAAAGCCCATGGTCGCGCCGTATTCGGGAGCCATGTTGGCAATGGTGGCGCGGTCCGGCACGCTTAAAGTGGAAAGGCCCGAGCCGTAGAACTCCACGAATTTGCCGACAACGCCCTTCTTTCGGAGCATCTCGGTGACGGTAAGAACCAGGTCCGTCGCAGTGGCTCCTTCGCTCAACCGGCCATGGAGCTTGAAGCCCACAACTTCCGGCACGAGCATCGAGAGAGGCTGGCCCAACATGGCGGCCTCCGCTTCAATACCGCCGACGCCCCAGCCGAACACGCCGAGCGAATTCACCATCGTGGTGTGCGAATCGGTGCCGACGAGCGAGTCTGGATAGGCTTCGATGCGGCTGCCGCTCGGAACGGAGCAAACCACCCGCGCGAGATACTCGATATTGACTTGGTGGCAGATGCCCGTATCGGGTGGCACCACCTTGAAATTGCGGAAGGCGGTTTGTCCCCAGCGCAGGAAGGCGTAGCGCTCGACGTTGCGCTGGAATTCGAGTTCCGCGTTCATGCCGAAGGCGTTCACGTTGCCGAAGCTGTCCACCTGAACGGAGTGGTCGATTACGAGCTCCGCGGGGAAAAGGGGGTTGATGCGCTTGGGGCTGCCGCCCATTTTTTGCACCGCTTCGCGCATCGTGGCCAGGTCCACGATGGCGGGGACGCCGGTGAAGTCCTGCAACAGAACTCGCGCGGGCATAAAAGCAATTTCTCTTTGTTCGCCGCCGGGTTTCCAGCTTGCCAGCGCGCGGATATCCTCGGCGCGAACGGAGCGTCCGTCCTCACAGCGCAGCAGGTTTTCCAGGAGAATACGGAGGGAGAAGGGTAGCCGGGTGAATTGACCGAGGCCCTGCTTTTCCAGTTTTTCGAGGCGCTGAATTTCAAAAGTCTGCGCGCCAACGTTCAGGTTGTCTCGCGTTCCAAAGGAATTTGCTGTGGAAATAGGCATCCTAGCTGTCCTTTCGCGGAATGGTTGGGCTTCTATGATAACCGAAATCTCGCGGCGGCGCGGGAACGCTATAATGGAAAAGCCGTGAAAATCGTCCTGATTTCTACGTACGAACTGGGGCGGCAGCCGTTCGGGCTGGCCTCGCCTGCGGCCTGGCTGCGCGGGCGCGGGCATGCGGTAACTTGTCTGGATTTATCGCGAGAATCCTTGAACGAACAGGCCGTGCGCGAAGCGCGGCTGGTGGCTTTTTACGTGCCGATGCATACCGCGACACGGCTCACGCTGGAACTGCTGGAACCTGTTCGCCGCATTCAGCCTGAGGCGCATTTGTGCGCCTACGGGCTATATGCTTCGCTATCCGCGGAGAGTTTTCGCTCCCACGGTGTGAACAGTTTATTGGGGGGCGAATTCGAGCAGTCGCTGGTGGATCTTGCGGAGCACCTGGAAGGCCTGTCCGCTTCGCCGCAGATTCATCCGTTGGACACGAGTGTTTCGCTGGCGCGGCTGCGTTTCCAGAAGCCGGACCGCGAGGGCTTGCCGCCGCTGCGTTCGTACGCGCACTTGGTGCTGCCGGACGGCGAACATCGCACGGTGGGATATACGGAGGCGAGCCGCGGCTGCAAGCATCTTTGCAGGCATTGTCCGATTGTGCCGGTGTACAACGGTGTTTTCCGCATCGTCGGCCGGGAAGTCGTGCTTGCGGATATCCGGCAGCAGGTGGCAGCGGGCGCGCAGCACATCACGTTTGGCGATCCGGATTTCTTCAATGGAGTCGGACATGCCATTCCGCTGGTGGAAGCGCTGCATCACGAATTTCCCGCGCTCACGTATGACGTGACCATCAAGGTGGAGCATCTTTTGCAGAATGTCGAATTGCTGCGGACGCTGCGGCAGACCGGATGCCTGTTCATCATTTCCGCGGTCGAGTCTCTGGACGACGGTATTTTGTGGAAACTACAAAAGGGCCACACGCGCGCGGATTTCTTTCGTGTCGTTGAAGAATGCCGGCGCGCGGGCATCACTCTTCAGCCTACTTTTGTTCCATTCACTCCGTGGACTACATTTGAAAACTACCTCGATCTATTCGAGAATCTGCGGCGGCTCAATCTCGTCGAAGCTGTTGCGCCCATCCAACTGGCCATTCGCCTGCTGATTCCCGCGGCATCGCGGCTGCTGGAATTACCGGAAGTCGGTGAGATGGTTGGGCCGTTCGATGCTAGGGCGCTTGTCTATCCCTGGGAAAACCCCAATCCGGCGCTGGATGGGCTGGCCGAGGAGATTCAGGAAATCGTTGCCGCGGGCGAGAAGATGAAGCGCAGCCGAACGGCAACGTTCAAGCAGCTTTGGCGAGCGGCGAACCGTGCTGCCGGACACAAAACGGAAGAATCGGCGATGCCGGTTCTTCCCGCTCGAGCGACGGTGCCCTATCTCAACGAGCCCTGGTACTGTTGAGCGGAGCCGACACGGGACCAGTTGGTCCCGATAGCCAAAGCTAAGGAAGCGGTGCGCCAGGCGGAGACGTTTGTTTAGAAGACATCTCACCAATGCTTCTTCGGGGGTCGGAGCTTTAGCTCCGACATTCAGTGCTTGGCAATCGATGGGCTTCAGCCCCTGAGGAAATGGTTTTATGCCTTCTTTCGCAGCCTGTCCAGCCTTGCCGGAAAGTTTCGCAAAGTCAGGGGTTTTAAAAGCTGAGGGAGCGCGCGATAGGATCGCACCTTGATGAATCCACGAAAACGACTGCTGCTGTTTGCCACAAAGCTCGGATACCAGACGCGTTCATTCAACGCCGCGGCGGAAAAGCTTGGCGTGGAGCTTGCTTTTGTAACCGACCGCTGCGGCAGGATGGACGATCCCTGGAACGACAATGCGCTTCCCGCACATTTTGAATCGCCGGAAAGCGCGGCGCGGGCCGTTTTGGAAGCGCAGCGAGGACTTCCTGTGGACGGCGTCTTGGCATTAGGAGATCGTCCGGGGCCCACGGCGGCGTATGTGGCGCGGGGTCTAGGGCTGCTCCACAATCATCCGGCGAGCGTGCAGGCGTGCCGGAACAAACTGCGCACGCGGGAAGTGTTTCGCGAAGCCGGAATTCCGGTGCCATGGTTCCGCGGCGTTTCGTTAAATGCCGTGCCCGAACCCGCGCTTCTCGGCATCAGCTATCCGTGCGTGCTTAAGCCGCTCTCGTTATCAGCCAGCCAGGGAGTGGTGCGCGCCAATAATCGCGAGGAGTTCGTCGCGGGCGCGGCACAACTGAAAAAACTTCTGGACTCGCCGGAGATACGCGCAACGCGCGAACCTAATCTGGATCAAATGCTCGTTGAAGGCTATCTGCCGGGCAGGGAAGTGGCCGTCGAGGCTCTGCTGACCGAGGGGACGCTGAGAATACTGGCGATTTTCGACAAGCCGGATCCGCTGGAGGGGCCCTACTTCGAGGAGACGATCTACGTCACGCCCTCGCAGTTGCCCGATTCCGGGCAGCGGGCCATCGAAAGCTCTTTACGATCCGCCGTTCGAGCCTTGGGATTGACGCACGGCCCGGTGCACGCCGAATTTCGCCTGAATGAACAGGGAGTCTGGCCCATCGAAGTGGCGCCACGGCCGATTGGTGGATTGTGCGCCAGAGGCTTGCGATTTTTCCTTGCTGCTGCAGAAGAAGAGATCGGCCTTGAGGAACTTCTCTTGCGCCACACACTTGGCTTGCCCGGCGGCGATGCAGTTCGCGAAGCGGTTGCTTCGGGAGTCATGATGATTCCGGTGCCGCAGAGCGGCGTTCTCGAGAATATAGAAGGAGAGGAAGCAGCGCGGCAAATTCCCGGGATCACCAGTCTGGAAATCACAGCGCGCGTGCATGATTACATCGCGGCCTGGCCGGAGGGCTCGAGCTATCTAGGTTTCCTTTTTGCGCGGGACCATACTCCCGCCGCAGTGGAAGCGGCCCTGCGCGCTGCTCATGCCCAACTGAAATTCACGCTGTCGCCTCGCCTGCCCGTGGAACACCCTCTCACTCACACCACCCCACGCGCCGATGGCCCTTAGAGAATCTCAAAGATAGGTGCGCGGCCTTGCCTCGGCCCTCTATTTCTTCCATCCCCGACTCCCTTCACGAGATCGTTTGCGTACCTTCCCCCAAAGCACATGGTGGACCTGCTCATCTGGTGCTTGGACTCTGAAAACCTATAACTTAAAACTTAAAACTGAAAACTCCCCTTAGCCTTTTGCCTTGGGCGGCACGTAGCCTTCGGGCAATTTCGCGCCCTCGCCAAAGAAGAACTGCTCCATCTGTTCTTCCATGATTTTCTGCGAGTTTGGATCCAGGGGATTGAGGCGGTATTCGTTCATGACCATCTTGGAATATTCCAGCCACATCTTCCAGGCGTCCTTGGAGACGCTTTCGTAGACCCGCTTGCCCAGCTCACCTTTCCAAGGGATGCGGTCCAAACCGGGCATTTCCTTGCCGAACTTCACACAATGCACCATGCGCGTCCCTGGCTTGATGGGCTCGCTGGGCGTGGGTGTGGGTTCACATGAATCGTTGGCCATGCGCTCCTCCTGGAAGACACCATTCTCGGATAGAGAAAGAGATGTTGCAAGCCGAGGCTGTTCTCGCTAATCTTCTCTGACTTGAAAGTGCCAAGGCTAGACTTCTTGTTCCTCTCCATGTTCGTACTGTTCGTTCTGAACGGCACTGGGCCCCGCTTTTCAACTGGCATGTCCGCTATCGCACGTCTGCGGTCGCTCTGTAGACGGTGAACGGGGGCCCATGGCGATTCCCTCGCAATCAATCGTGGCCGGCTGTTTGCAGTCTGCGTTCCACAGAGAGCTCGACTATTTTCTTGAGAACCGCGTGCTGGAGCGGCTGTGGGCGAAAGACGCCACGCTTTGGCCCGAGGAGGAATTCGAGCAATCCCACATTCTCTCCAATCTGGGCTGGCTGGACCTGCCCGGCACGCTGGAGCCTTTTCTCCTAGGAATACGAAAGACGGAATCATCCGCCAGGACCGAGGGTCTCAATTGCCTTGTGCTGATCTCATTCGAGGCTGCCAGCCTGGCGGCGAGGGCGGTTCGGACATTTGTCCCAGCAGGTGATGACCATAGGATAGTGGTCATCGACAGCGCGTCTCCCGGCGCCATTTCGCGCGCGGAAAAAGCGATCAATCTTGAACGCAGTCTGTTCGTCTTTGCGAGCACGCTTGGGTACCGCCTGGAAGACCATGCGCTCTTCCTCTATTTCATGGAAAAGCTGCAATCCGTTGGCGTCCCGCAGCCACCGCAGCATTTCGTAGCCGAGACGGAGCCGGGTTCCTACCTTGCCACTCTAGGCCGGGAATACAACTTCCGTGCTATCTTTGCTGATCCCTCCGGCATTCTCGCCCCATTTACTTCCCTAAGGCATCTGGGTGCTCTCTTGGTTTCGCAATTGGCACAGGAGCCGCAAGGAATTGTGGCGGCGGCGAAAGAAATGCATCATGCCTGTTCGTGCGACGCGATCCCGGCGGAAAATCCAGCCTTGCAACTAGCGGCATTCCTCTCCGGAGCTGCGGTGGCGAAGCGCCGGTATGTGGCGTTTCTGGCGACGCCGTCGCTTGTCCCGTACACTTACTGCCTAGGCCAGTTGATCGGGGGAAGCCTGGCGAAACAAGGGCCTGGCTTGATCCCCATAGACGGAGAGGTCCCGCGCGATACTCGCGGGCTGGAGCAAAAGGCGGCCTTCGCGATCTTGACGTATGCTGGCGACACGGATCCCAAGCTTTACGATTTGATGAGCCGATTCCGCTTCTCGGGTGTCCCGTTTGTTCATGTGCAGATTGCTGAGCCGCTCGGCCTGCTGCCGGCAACATTTTGTTGGGAGATAGCCACCGTCATGGCGTGTGCCCGATTGGGACTTGATCCCTTCGATGGTTCGGAGGCGCGACTGCCGCGCACCCTGGCCATGGAATACCTCAACAAGTACTCGCCGGCGAACGACACATTGAGCCGCCGGCCTCGCCTTCACGACAAAGGCCTGCATCTCTTTGCTGAAGGAAAGACACGGCGGGAGATCTCCATGTTGAACCTCGAGGAGTCCCTTGCCTCCTTCTTCCAGTTGCTGCAGCCGGAAAGTTTCCTTGCGGTTTTGGTTTTCCTTCCCCAAACCCGCAGAGTGTTGGTGGCATTCCAGGCTCTCCGGAAAAAGCTTGCCGAAAAGCTGGCGATTCCAGTGCTCCTGGCCTACGGTCCGCACTCACTCCACCACTACAGCCATCTGCATCGCAAAGGACTGCCGCACGGACAGTTCCTGGTGTTCACGGCCGAGCCTGCCAGCGACCTTGCTATACCGGGGGCTTCCTATACTTTTGGGCAGTTGTATCGCGCGCTTGCTTTGGGCGAGTTTGAAGGATTGGTGCAGAGCGATCGTTTCGTGGTCCGGGTCCACCTCACTGGGGATATCCCGGTGGCGTTGGAGAATTTGGGACACGTTGTTAGCCGGGCGCTGGCCCGCAAGCAATAGGAGTGGCTGCGCTTTTATCCTTTTCCCCGGGATGCACATCTGATATGTCTCGGGATTCTAGTGCGGAGGTTGCTTGTGCCGGAAATCACCACCCTCTTTTTCGATATCGGAGGCGTCATTCTCACGAACGGCTGGGATCGCGATGGGCGGCGGGAAGCTGCCCAGGCATTCGGGCTCGATTGGGAGGATTTCCAGGATCGTCACGAGCTTTCCTTCCCGGCTTTTGATGCCGGCCAGATTACGCTCAATCAGTACCTTGACCGTACGCTGTTTTACCGGCCGCGGTCTTTCACGCGGGAGGAGTTCACCGCATTCATGTTTGCGGAGTCCAAGGAGTATCCGGAAACGCGCGCCATCCTTTCTGCTCTGGCACGCTCGGGGAAATACCTCATCGGGGCCATCAATAATGAACCGCTGGAACTAAATCAATACCGCATTGAAGCTTTCCAGTTGCGGCGGGATTTCCAGGCATTCTTCAGCTCCTGCTATCTGAATGCGCGCAAACCCGAAGAGGCCATCTACCGGATCGCGCTGGCGGTGACGCAGCGCCCGCCGGAAAATTGCGTCTTCATTGACGACCGGGCGTTAAACCTGGAAAACCCGCGGCGGCTGGGGATGAATGTTATTCACCATCAGAACGCACCCCAATTACGCAAGGACCTGCAATCGCTCGGGATTGCGGTATAGTCACTGGGCGGCGTTTGGGCCTTTTTTAAACCTTTTTTCCGGAGGAAGTGGATGCCCGAAGAAACCAATCGCTCTGGTTCCATCTACGGTGGTATCGCTGACCCTTGTACCGTGATTCTGTTCGGAGCTTCGGGAGACTTGGCGAAGCGCAAGGTCATTCCCGCGATGTACGACTTGGCGCAATACCAATCGTTGGGAGAGCGCTATGCGATCGTCGGATTCGCGCGAACGCCGATGACCGATGACTCCTTCCGGTCTATGACCGGTGAGGCCGCGAAGACGATTTCCGAGGTGGGACCCATCGATCCCGCGAAGTGGGATGAATTCGCCGCCAATCTCCATTATTTGTCCGGGGACTACGCCGATCCGAACTCTTTCGCGCAATTGGCCAAGCGCCTGGCGGAGATCGCGGCGGAGAAGAAGCTCGGCGGGAACCGGCTGTTTTATCTCTCCACTCCGCCGGAGGTTTATCCGGACATCGTGGAACAATTGGGGCGCGCGGGGCTGGCGCGGCCGGGCAATCCGGGTTCATGGGTGCGCATCATCATTGAGAAGCCGTTTGGGAGAGACCTGGCGACGGCGCACGAGCTCAACAAGATTGTTTTGAACGTGTTTGAAGAAAAACAGCTCTACCGCATCGACCACTATCTCGGCAAGGACACCGTGCAGAACCTGCTGGTTCTGCGTTTTGGCAACGGCATATTCGAGCCGCTCTGGAACCGCAATTACGTGGATCACGTGCAGATCACCGCTTCGGAAACCCTGGGCGTGGAGCGGCGCGGCGGGTTCTACGAGACAGCAGGCGCGCTGCGAGACATGATCCAGAGCCACGTTTTGCAGCTTACGTCTCTGGTGGCCGTGGAACCGCCGGCTTCGTTCGACGCCACCGCCGTGCGCAACGAAAAACTGAAAGTGCTGCAGTCCATCCGGCCGTTCAACCTCGAGATGGTTGCACAGTCCGTGGTGCGCGGGCAGTACGCTCCGGGCAAGGCGGGCGAAAAGGCGCTTGCTGGGTATCGCGCGGAACCGGGTGTAAACCCGGCTTCCCGCACGGAGACATTTGTGGCCATGCAGTTGCTGATCGACAACTGGCGCTGGGCGGGCGTGCCCTTCTATCTGCGCACCGGGAAACGCCTGGCCAAGCGCAGCACCGAAATCATGATTCAATTCAAGCGCGCGCCGCACATCGTTTTTCGGGAGCGGGAAGTGGAGCCGAACCGCCTGGTTTTGAATATCCAGCCGGATGAAGGAATTTCCGTATCCTTCGGGGCCAAAAGGCCGGGTACGGAGATGAGCATCGGGAATGTGACGATGAATTTCAGCTACCGCGAAGGATTTGGGGGCATGTCGCGAACCGCGTACGCCACCCTGTTGAACGATTGCCTGCGGGGCGACGCGACCCTGTTTGATCGCGGGGATTCGGTGGAGGCGGCGTGGTCGTTGGTGGAACCGATCCTGGAAGTCTGGAGCGCGGCGAAAAGCGTGAGCGTGCCGCAATACGCTTCCGGCACCTGGGGCCCGCGCGAATCCGATCAATTGCTCGAGCGCGAAGCGCGGCAGTGGTACAACCCATAGCGGGGAAATGACGGGGATGGCGGGAATCGCGCAAGGAAAAGCTTGCAATTTTCTCCGGCATCTTATTAAATCGGTTTAACAAACAAGGTTTGACGGGAGGTCCCGTGATTCTCGCCGGCGATGTTGGCGGTACCAAATGCAATCTGGCCCTGTTCACCGAAAACCACGGGAAGCTGGAGGTTGTCTACCGGCAACGCTTCCCCAGCAAGCGGTTCGCGCAGTTTGATCTTCTGGTGAAGGAGTTTAGCCGGCAGGCCGAGCCTTTCCTGGGCCACGAAGAGGTGCGTGCCGCTGGTTTTGGCGTGGCCGGACCGGTGATCAACAACCGCATTCATGCCACCAATCTTCCCTGGGTTGTCGATGCGGAACATCTATCGCAGGAGCTGAACGTAAAACGCATTGTCCTGATGAACGACCTGGGAGCGACGGGCCACAGCCTGCAGCATCTTCCTCCCGAAGACTTTTGCGTGCTGAATGAGGGCTCACCGGTGCCAGGTGCGAGCCGCGCGTTGCTCGCTGCAGGGACGGGACTTGGCGAATCGATCATGTTCTGGGACGGCACGCGGTATAAAGTGGTGCCCTCGGAAGGCGGACATTCCGATTTTGCGCCGCACACGGAGCGTCAGGTTGCACTGCTGCGCTTCATGCTGCGCCGCTATCCGCAAGTCTGCGGGGAGTTGATCCTTTCGGGGCGGGGTTTCCGCACACTGCACGAATTCATCGCACCGGATATGAAGCACGCGATTTTTGATGACCCGGATGCGGATCCCGCTCCGTTCATCACCAAGAGCGGGTTGGACAAGAGTTGCCCCGTATGCGTGAACACGCTCGATCTGTGGACCGCGGTATACGGCGCGGAGGCGGGCAACCTTGCGCTGAAAGTGATGGCCCTGAATGGGGTTTACGTTGCCGGCGGAATTGCCGTGAAAATTCTCGAGAAAATGAAGGACGGGACGTTTTTCAACGCCTTCAAGGACAAGTGGCAATACACGGAGATGATGGCCAAGATTCCGGTGTCTATCGTTCTGAACGAATCCGCGCCGCTGATCGGCGCGGCGTACGAGGCCTACGCCGCGGCCAAGTAGCCTGTTGCGGGCGCCGCACCGCGTCCATCCGCCATGCAAGCGGCCTGCGCTCCTCCAATTCCCGCAACCTTTCATAATTTTGGTAAACTGGCACCTCGTGACGCCGGTCTTCCCGGCCGCCACGCTTCATATCACAAGTCCTGCTGGACCTCTTCCGGAGGCACGGAGCAACACTCATGAGCGGTAGCGTCACCTCGCAGGCCATCGAAATTCAGAACTATTTTGCCGGGGCGTGGCATAAGCCTGCCGCCACGGAATTTCTCGACGTCACGAATCCCGCGACTGGCGAACGCATTGCGCGCACACCGCTTTCCACGAAGGCCGAAGTGGACGCAGCCGTGCAAGCCGCCGCCGAGGCCTTTCCCGCGTGGCGCCGCACTCCACCGGGAGAGCGCATCCAATGTTTGTTCAAGCTGAAATTCCTGCTGGAAGTTCACATTGACGAGCTCGCCAGACTGATCACGCTGGAAAACGGCAAGACCTTTGCCGAAGCAAAGGCGGAAATCCGGCGCGGAATCGAGAATGTCGAAGTGGCCTGCGGCATTCCGATGATGATGCAGGGGTATAACCTGGAGGACATCACGCCGGGGGTGGATGAAACTCTGATACGGCAGCCGCTCGGCGTTGTCGCCGCGATCGCGCCGTTTAATTTTCCGGTGATGATCCCGCTGTGGTTCCTGCCCTACGCGATTGCCTGCGGGAATACGCTGGTTCTGAAGCCCAGCGAGCGGGTCCCGCTTGCGATGCGGCGGGTCATCGAGTTGCTCGAGAAGACGGGAATTCCAAAGGGCGTCGTGAATCTGATCAACGGCGGCAGGGAAGTGGTTGACGCGCTGTGCGATCATCCGGCGATTCGCGCGGTGAGTTTTGTGGGGTCGACGCCGGTGGCCAAGCACGTGTACCAGCGTGCCGCGGCCAGCGGGAAACGGATGCAATGCCAAGGCGGCGCGAAAAATCACGTGATTGTTCTGCCGGATGCGGACATGGACCTCGCCAGGCAGATTATCAGCGATTCGGCATTTGGCTGCGCCGGGCAGCGCTGCCTGGCCGTTTCAGTTGCAATGACGATAGGCGAGGCGCAGAAAACTTTCCGCGACGCAATCGCCGAGGCTGCCTCTTCGATCAAAGTGGGCTACGGTCTCGATGCCGGCGTGCAGATGGGGCCGGTGATCACGCGGGAAAGCAAGCAGCGGATCGAATCGCTGATTGCGACGGGCGTGAGCGAAGGCGCCAAGCCCATCGTGGATGGCCGGAATCTGAAGATCGCCGGCTACGAAAATGGGAATTTCTTGAAACCCACGATTCTGGACGGCGTCCCGGCGGCGAGTTCGCTTGCCAATACGGAAATCTTCGGCCCTGTGCTCAGCCTCATCCACGCCAGCAACATCGATGAGGCCATCGAGTTCATTCGCAAAAGTCCCTACGGGAATCAGGCGTCGCTTTTCACCACCAGCGGGGCGGCGGCGCGCAAATTCCGGTACGAAGCGCCCGCGGGCAATATCGGCATCAATATTGGCGTGGCCGCGCCGATGGCCTATTTTCCGTTCAGCGGCTGGAAGGAAAGTTTTTTCGGGATTCTGCACGCACAGGGAAAGGATGCGGTGGAGTTTTACACCGAATCGAAAATCGTGATCGAGCGGTGGTCGCGGCAAGAGACCCGCAAGTTCTGAAGGACCGGGATGAGCGGACGGGCGCAAACGACGCGCCCGTCAGGATGACATTGTGTTGTGGTGTCTGCGCAGCGTGCAAAACCATATCTCGTGAGAAATCCGCATTGGAAGGGACATAGGATTCCTGTGCTCCAACAGGCACAAAGTTTTGCCGGCTAGGGATGCGCGGGTGCGGGTGCAGGCGCCGGTGCCGGCTTGTTGAAATCGAAATTGACCTTGGGCGCTTGCCGCGCGCCCTCTTCGGTCTTGAAGTAGGCATTGTTGCGCGCAAAACCAGCGATGCTGGCCACCAGGTTGTTGGGGAACAGTGAGATATAGGTGTTGTAATCCTGCACCGCGTCGTTGTAACGGCGCCGTTCCACGGCGATGCGATTTTCCGTGCCCGCCAATTCATCCTGCAAGCGCATGAAATTCTCGTTGGATTTCAGTTGCGGATAATTTTCGACAATTACCAACAAGCGGCCTAGCGCAGTGTCCAGTTGCCCGTTCGCGGCGATCTTGTCGGAAGGCGTCTTTGCACCGATCAAGGCCGCGCGCGCCGCGGCGATATCCCCGAACACTGTTTGTTCCTGGACGGCGTAGCCCTTCACGGTTTCGACTAAATTGGGGATGAGGTCGGCGCGGCGCTGTAGCACGACGTCCACCTGAGCCCATGCGGCGTTCACGGCTTCGCGTTTGATAACCATCTGGTTGCGGCGGCCCACATAGGCCCCGCCAATAACCAGCGCCAGAATCAACAGCACCACCAGAATTACGATTACGGCTTTCATAGGCACCTCGATGATTGGAGTTCCAGAATATCTACAAAGCATCTCATAAATTTTTCTTAGGGGGTCGGAGCTTCAGCTCCGACTTAAAGGGCCCTCAAAGAATGGGCTTTAGCCCCTGAGGAAACTCTTCCCTCCCCTCCGAACCCATTTGTGAGACAAGTTCTAGTGTCCCGCCCGCTGCCATTCGCGCTTCGGTACCATCCCGTCGAGCGCCACGATCACTTTTTCCAGCGCATGCATGTACGCATCGTACGCCGCCAGCGAATCGCCTTCGATCGCGCCGGTCTCCCGGTGGCTGTAGATTCGAGAGAAAGCCTCTGCCTTGGCCCCGGTGAGTTCCTCGATGCGCGCAAAAATGTTAGCCGCTCCCTGGGGAGGTTCCTCGCCAAAGGCCAGCAGCGTGTGGCGAAGCAACGTGACGGCGCTGGAGATGGACCGCTTCAGCACCGCAAGGAGTTCAAGTTCATTCCTGCCCGCGTGCAGCAGGTGCTGCCGCAGGCGGAGCAGCAGCAGGCGCAGCTCATGCTCCACTTCCACGCGGTGCAGGTTCATGGGAATTTGCAAATCCGCGACGACGTCTCTTCCAAAGAGCAAGCGGTGCGAGCGTTTCACATCCAGGCTTTCGATTGCAAACACATCGGTCGAGCGCTGCAACTCTTCGGTCAGGAAAAACAGCGGCGCCGGCTCTTTCATTTCGTGAACCCACCAGCCCACCGCCGGGGCCAGACGCTGCATCTCGTTGACGTCGATGCGCACCAGCGTGCACAGAACATTTAGGTCCGAGGCGCCGGGGCGGAATTCGCCGCTGGCCGCGGACCCGTAGAGGATCACGGATTCCAGGTTCTTGCCTGCCGCTTCTTTCAGCCTGCTCACCAGTTCTGTCAGCTTCGCTTCCATGGCCATCACCTACAATCAGAGAATCTCTCTCACCAGCTTCCACCAGCGCCGCCGCCACCGCTCGACCCGCCGCCAAATCCACCGAATCCGCCGCCACCGCCGCCCCAGTCGCCACCCCAACCGCCGCGGCTTCTGCCACCCATGCTGCCAAGGATGGAACCAATCACAAAGCCAGTGACCGATCCCCCGCCGTGCCTTGCTAGAAAAAAGAACACGAGGGCGCCAAGAATAAGCCAGACCCAGATGCCACTGAAGTCATCGTCTTTGTCCTCAGGAGCCTGCCGGAGTTGCGGCATTCCGGTCAGTGTCACCCCTTTATCATCGGCAATATATTTTGCCAACTGCCATGCGGTTGCTGCTATGCCGCTGCTGTAGTCGCCTCGCCGGAAATAGGGCACCAGCAGGCGTCCGGCATCTCCCGCGCGCGCATCGTTGATCACGGGTTCGAGGCCGTAGCCAACCTCTGTCCAGTACTTCCGCTCGTTCGGCGCTACGAGCAGCATCACACCGTTGTCTTGCTTCTTCTGGCCAATGCCGAGCTGTTTGTATAAATCGTTCGCATAGGTCTGGATGTCATTGCCATCGAGCGACTTCACCGTGACGATGGCCATCTGCGCGCCGGTCTTCTGTTCAAGCTCTGTGCACAGGGCTTCGAGCTGTGATCTCGTCTGTGGTTGAATAATACCGGCGAGGTCGGTCACGTAGCCGGTGGGGCGAATCTGCTTGCTATTCTCGGCGCGTCCGGCCCCGCCCGCAATTAGCAGGAGCCACACAACCAAGCAGATTCCTTTTGCGAAGTGTCTCTTCATCTAGGGGATTCGCGATGTGACTCCGCCTTTTCCGCGCCGCGCGATAGCGGGCAAGCTTTCCCGCCCCGCGGTTTTTCCGCCGCACGATTCCTGATCCGAAGAAGGAACGCAGCGGTCTCTCGGAGCGAAGGGGACAAACGAGCGCGGCTTATGGCTCAACCACTGGCCGAATTCTCTCACAATTGCGGCCCGAAAATCCGCTTCGTTTTTTCTCTTCACGGCCGCCATTGACCGGTTCGAAGCCAGGCCCTACTCTTTAGCCTGAAGAATTCTGTCTCACGCTGAGGTTTCCATGCGCCCGTGGACGGCGGTGCCGCGTCCCCTTCTGTATCTGCTTGCCGTGGTGTTCTGTGCGGCAACGACGCTATACGCCTGCGTTTGGATGTACGACATGCGCCGTCCGGCGTATCCCGTCGAACTCGGATTCAATCATTCTCAAAACACGGAATTTGATCTAAAATCACGCTCCATTTATGTCTACAACGTGGTCCCCAACAGCCCCGCCGAACGCGCCGATCTCCGCCCCGGTGATGCCATTATCGCTATCAATGGCAAGCTGCTCACGTCAGTTGATTTTTACGAAGAAACCTGGAGTCACTCTCATCCAGGTGATCCCGTCGACGTGACCGTGCGGCGTCCCGATGTTCGCGACCCTATTACGCTTCACGCGGTTTTCCGTGCGGCCCGGCCCAATCAAGCCGCCGAGGGCCTCGCGAAAAGTTCTGCGGAGCAGATCGTTGGCTTGTTCCCGCTCTTTTTTCTGCTGGTAGGTTTTGCCGTGCTCTTTTTCCGGGTTGATGATCCCATGGCCTGGTTGCTCGCTCTTCTCTTCACCTGTTTCATTGCCGCGCCCGGTTTCCACAACCTGCCGCTCTATCACTGGCCGTTGCGAGAGTTCTTGGAGGTTTTCCAATCCCTGTTTTATGGATTTGTGTCGGGGCTGTTTTACCTCTTTTTTGCCGTTTTTCCCCAGCGGTCTAAATTGGATCGCTGGGCGCCGTGGCTGAAATGGGTGGCGCTGGCATTCTGTTTCAGTCAGGCCATTCCAGGGCTCGCTACTGGCAAGCCCCGTTGGCCAGTAGGGGTGAACCAACTTTTGGGACTCAACAACGCAGACCGCGTGCGCCGTCTGCTCGCCCTTACGTTCATCCTTCTGGGCATGATCTCGCTGATTTGGAACCGGCTGAGCAAAGAGACCTCTCCCGAATCGAGGCGCAAGTCGCGGGTCATGCTAAGCGGCCTGATATTCGGTTTTCTCCCCCTTGTTCTGGAACGATTTATCGAAGAGTTCACAAGCTACCGCCGGGGTTTCTGGGTGGATACCCTCCTGACGTTGCTGCTGCTGCTCTATCCGCTCTCGTTTGGTTACGCCGTGGTCAAGCACCGCGTCTTGGAGATTCCTGTACTCCTGCGCCGAAGTGCGCGTTACGTGCTGGTCCAGCGCAGCTTCTCCACTCTTTTGCTCTTGGGCGCTTTGGCGGCGGTTTTCCTTTTTTCCAGCTTCTTTTCCAAGGTTTTCGCGGCGCACTCGCAAACGGGCATGGCGCTCAGCGCTTTCTTCGGCGTCGCTCTGGTCTGGGCTTCTTCGCCATTCGTGAAGCGCGGCTCGCAGCGCATCGACCGCGCCTTTTTCCGCAGCTCCTACGACGCCCGCATCATTCTGCAGGACCTTGCGGAGAAGACGCGCTCCGTTACGGATCGCGGCGAACTCGCGGCGCTGCTCGATCGACATCTCACGCAAGCGCTCCATCCCAAATCCCTGGTCATCTATGCCGCGGGGCCCGATGGGCTGCTCCACGCCGTTGGCCGCGAAGTTCCCGCGGGTTTCGAGTCGCTCAAACCCGACGCTCCATTGCTGCAGAAATTGGCGGCGTATGGCCGGGCGTGGGATGTGCCTCCTCCGGATTCCCGCGATGCGCTGGAAAATTTCCCGTATGTTCCGCTCGCTCCGGAGTGTCTCGTGCCGCTCCTGGGACACGCCGCGCAGCTTGTCGGGCTTATCGTACTCGGCCAGCCTCTTTCGGAAGAGCCTTACTCCCGCGAAGACAAACGCCTGCTTGATTCCGTGGCGGGGCAGGCGGCCATTGCACTCGAGAATATCCGCCTGGCCGAACACATCGCCGGCCGCATGGAGATCGAGCGGCGCGCCGCGCACGAAATCGAAATTGCCCGCGATGTCCAATCGCGGCTCTTTCCCCAGGTCATGCCGCCGCTGGCCACGCTGGACTATACCGGCAGTTGCATGCAAGCGCGGCAGGTCGGCGGCGATTACTACGACTTTCTCGATCTCGGCTCGTCGCACCGGCTGGATCGAGGAGCGACGCGCCCCCTCGACGACGCCGCCTGGCATCTTGCGTTCGTTTTGGCCGACATTTCCGGGAAGGGCATTGCCGGCGCGCTGCTGATGGCCAACTTGCAGGCCAACCTGCGCAGCCGTTACGCAAGTGCGCTCGATGATCTTCCCCGCCTCCTGAAATCCGTCAATCAACTGTTTTACGAAAACACGCCCGATGATCGCTATGCCACGCTCTTCTTCGCCGTCTACGACGACCACTCCCGCGAGTTGGAATACGCCAATTGCGGCCACAACGCTCCGCTGCTCTTCCGCGCCAATGGCTCGCTCGAACGGCTCACGTCCACGTCCACGGTGATCGGCTTGTTTCCCAATTGGCAGTGCATCACCCGCCGCATCACCCTTGCTCCGGGCGACCTTCTCGTGGTTTACACCGATGGCGTCACCGAGGCCAACGATGCCGCGGGGGAAGAGTTCGGCGAGGCGCGGCTCGTCGAAACCGTGCGCGCAAGCCTCACCTTGCTGCCAAAGGATCTCGTCGCCGCCATCCAAAACGCCGTCCAAACATTCAGTTCCGGCGAACAATCCGATGACCTGACGCTGGTCATCGCCCGCGCCCGGTAGAACGTCTCGCGAGTCGTGACTCGTGTTTCGTGATCCGTGACTTGTGCTTCGTGACTTGTGACTCGTGTTTCGTGTCCCATGTCCCGTAATTTGTCATCCCGAGCGGCGCGAGGGATCTGCTTTTTTCTCTCACCCATCCTGCTTGCCCCGAGCTTCGAGGGGAGCCCCGAAGGGCCTGTGCTTCCTTTTATCCCGCACGGCAAAAATGTCGGCGCCCCGCCATTGGTATGAGACTTCATCGATAACTCCAGAGAGACATGCGATCGTGCTGGCGAAAGCTGGCCTTGGAGTGCGGGAGCTTGCTCCCGCTTTTGCGACGTAATCCGTTCCTCCTAAACAAGCTGTATGGCGCCCCTCTGTCAACCGCAAAAGCGGCGGCGAGCCGCCGCACTCCAAAATGTCGGCGCGCCGACATTGATACGTAATGTAGTGGTACATATTGGAGCAGGTACGACTCGTAGGGCAGCAGTTGCCCGTGGCGCAGGAGAGAGAGTGTTTTTTGCCCCCCACCCCCGGGGAAGGGCAGTTCACAGTTGTCAGTCGACAGTTCACAGTCCAAGCGCTTTCCTTGTGCCGTCCCGGTAAAGGCCGGGATCTCCAACTCCACGGGAACGGAGTCTCCGAGTTGCAACGTCCGGCACGGGAGAGAATGTTGAAGGAAGATGCGGCGGGGAGTATTTCCGAAATGGAACGGTTGGTCGCGGAATGAGGGGGTATACCCCCCTGTTTTTGCGTATGTACGGGAATGATTGGACTTACGGGCGAATGCCGCCGATGTAGGGGAATGATTGGGATTAGCGGCAGTTTGCGGCCCAAAAAGCGAAGAAAAAACAAAAACATGAGGGAAAAGTGGTCTGGAACCTGGACCGGGGAGGGCTATTGCGGGAGCGCATGCGGGTTTGCGCCGACGATTCACAACCCATGATACCAGGAAAAAGTTACCTTGTCAATAACTAATGTAATGGTACTGCATTCGAATACAGGATGCCGTGAGGTGCAAGGGGAACCCGGAACTGGGCTTTTACGGCGATTATCTTCTTGACACAGAACGCCGCTTCGTGTGGCATTTGTCCGTGCGCACCAAACGCATAAAGGAAATTGTCCTGCAGGTCTTGATGGCGATTTTCCTGGCGATTCTCCTCTTGTCCCTGCTCGCCCATCGAGTCTTCCATCCACGATGATTTAGGAAGACGCGCGCCCCGCTCCCCTCGACGCCCAAAACCACATGCGGCCCAGATTCGTTTCTGGAAAGTTAAGGCTGCGCTACCTGCGAGTCGTCCGCGTGCGTTCTGCGGGAGCGGGGATATTACCCGGTCGTCGGGCGGTATGACTTCGCGGCCAGCAATCCCTTACCCACCCTGATTTCGAGTTAATATCAACCTACTGGGTGTGAGGGTCGATTCGGAGTTTCGTAGAAGCCCTGGGCGGCGGCCAACAAACCTCGCGACGGGAGCCAGTCTCCCTCGAGTGCAAGAGCCTTTAGAAAATGAATTGAATTGGGCTACGATACTGACCTACAAGGCTTAACGGGGGTCGCACTAATGTTGACGAAGATTAAGATTAGAAATTTCAAGCGCTTTGGCAGCGTGGAAGTCGATCTCGGAAACCCCGTCGTCTTTATAGGCCCCAACAATTCAGGAAAGACATCTGCGTTACAAGCACTAGCCCTGTGGCAAGTAGGGCTTAGTAGGTGGAACGAGAGAAGAAAGGGAAAGGGCCTTCCGGAGAAACGTCCCGGAGTCACAATTAACCGCAGAGATGTTGTTGCGGTTCCAGTCCCTGACGCAAAACTCCTTTGGCGCAACCTTCATGTCCGAGATGTGAAGAAAACCGATGGAAGCCAAGTTACGAACAACGTCAGAGTTGACATCATCGTGGAAGGTGTCACGAACGACAGGCCTTGGAAGTGTGGCTTTGAGTTTGACTACGCAAACGAAGAGTCATTCTACTGCCGCCCTCTCAGGAATCTAGATGAGCAGACGGGAAGACGCATGGTTATACCCGAAGAGGCAATGAATGTACTTGTGGCGTTCTTGCCCCCCATGTCCGGATTGGCAGCCAATGAGACCAGGCTTGACCTAGGAGCCATAAACGTCAGGGTCGGTGAAGGCCAGACAGCAGGCGTACTCAGGAATTTGTGCTATTTGATCTGCACCAACAAACCAGAGCTGTGGAAGAAACTTGTGCACCATATACTGGAACTGTTTGGATCCAGTCTAGAACCGCCTCGCTACATACCGGAGCGGGGAGAATTAGAGATGGCCTATTCAGAAAAAGATGTGCGTTTAGACCTTTCTTCTTCAGGACGGGGCCTACAGCAGACTTTGCTACTACTAGCATACATGTATGCCAATCCCAACTCGGTTCTGCTGCTTGATGAACCAGACGCCCACTTGGAAATCCTTCGGCAGCGCCAGATCTATCAGCTATTAACAGATGTAGCTAGGACAAACGGCAACCAAGTTATCGCAGCGAGCCATAGCGAAGTGCTCCTGAATGAAGCCGCAGGGAGAGACCTTGTAATTGCTTTCGTCGGTAGTAGACCTCACCCGATGATTGACCGGGGAAACCAAGTGATGAAGGCATTGGAGGAAATTGGATTTGAACAGTACTACCAAGCTGAGCAAACGGGTTGGGTTTTGTATCTGGAAGGATCAACCGATCTCGCAATCCTTCGAGCTTTCGCTGACAGACTTGGCCACCAGAAAGCAATTGAATGCCTCAGTCGTCCTTATGTCCATTACGTGGGCAACCAGCCCAATGATGTCAGGAAACAATTCCACGGCCTCCGAGAGGCCGTCGGACATCTCAAGGGAGTGGCAATCTTCGACCTACTCGATCGTCCATTGCCAGCTGACTTGGGTGCTGCGGGACTTACCTGGCGGAAAAGAGAAATCGAAAATTACCTTTGCTCCCGTGAAACGTTGGAGGCCTACGCACAACAAAGTGCTACTGCCGCTGCGGCCGGACCACTGTTTAGCCAAGCAGAAGCACAAAGACGCCTTCAAGCGATGCGCGAATCCATAGCTGAATTGGAACAGGCCCTCGCGACGTTAGGCAAAGGCTCGCCTTGGGACCCAGGGACAAAGGTGAGTGACGACTTCCTCACGCCTCTCTTTCAAAACTATTTCAAGAAACTTGGGATCCCGAATCTTATGGCAAAGCGGGATTTTCATGAACTCGCGTATCTGGTTCCAGTCGACAAAGTCGACCCAGAGATTCGGGAGAAACTTGACGCGATTGTTGCCACTGCGGGTTTGGCACAGCGTCAAGGGGCCGACTAATTTTTCCTGAATTGGTGTTGCGACATCAGTGGGCGGCCGCTGGCGGTGCAGGCGGCCGGCCCTTCCTTAAGCGTCAAGACGAAGTTGGGTGCCCCATACGCCGGTTTTGCGTGTGGGCTCTTGGGGCGCTCATTCTTCCACCTCCTCCTCGTACCAGTTTCGAAAAGAGTACCTCTAGAGAAGAGAGTTATCAGCGATCAGGAGGCAGGAGAAGAGCAGAGCCTCAGTGCACTAAGGCTCTGCCGCGGCAGTGCGCATCGATATCAAAACATTATCAGCGACCAGTGACCGGCGACCAGGAGGAAACGGCAGTGGCTAGTGGCGAGAAAAGAGGGAAGAGGGAGCGGGAGGTGGAGTGATGATCCCATTGGGAGGGGCCAGGATCGATCCAGCCACGATCCCTCGACCCCGGCGAGGCGCACGGGGCGCACAAGTCGCGCTGCGCGACCCGACGCGCCATGATGCGGCGCGAAAGAGAAAATCGGGTCGCTCCGCTCCCTTCGACTTCGCTCAGGGCAGGCGGGATGACAAACAGGGAGGGCGGGATGGCAGGGAGAGAGGGGCTGGATGGCAGACGGGATGACGGCATCGGGGAAACCCAAGAGCACAGGCAAGAGTGCCTGTGCCACTAAAGGCAACGTCTTGAACTGTGTACCCAGGGCTCACCCTTCGACTTCGCTCAGGGCAGGCGCCCTGGGCTAACTTCTGTCGCGCCTACGGCGCTGGGGGTGGCGCAAACTTTCGCACTCGGCTATCCTTAGATGTACACACACCGTTGTACGCGGAAGTCCCCCGAATTCAGGAACATGCCCATGAGTGACACGAAAACCATTGCGCCTGACACAAATAAAGTGACGCCCGAAATCAAAGCCGCCCGCCCAACCTGGAAGCCTGCGGGCAAAGTGCACGCGGGCGAGCAGCCGTTCACTTACCCGCTGAAACGCGAGTTCGTGGAGCCGGACTGGCGGCGCTTGCCGGGCTACCGCAATGTCACGCGCGAGGAGTGGGAGACGGCGCTGTGGCAACGGCGGCACACGGTCAAGAACCTGAAAGAACTCAAACACGTTTTCGGCGCCCTGCTGCCGGACACGCTGATGGCCAGCCTGGAGCGCGACATCAAAGAGCGCGCCACGATGTCCATCCTGGTGCCGCCGCACATGCTCAACACCATGGACGAGCAAGATTTGTGGAACGATCCGGTGCGGCGTTACATGCTGCCTGCGTTTGACGACCGGCATCCCGAGTGGCCCAGCCACCCCAAGGCCAGCCGCGATTCTCTGCATGAATCGGATATGTGGGCCGTGGAAGGCCTGACGCACCGCTACCCGACGAAGGTGTTGGCGGAAATGCTCTCAACTTGCTCGCAATACTGTGGACATTGCACGCGCATGGATCTGGTGGGGAACGATGTGCCGCAAGTGGTAAAGCTGAGGTTTCAGATTCCGCAGAAGGATCGTTACCAGCAGATGCTGGAGTATCTGCGCGTGACGCCTTCCGTGCGCGACGTTGTGGTGAGCGGCGGCGACATTGCCAACACGCCCATCGCCACGCTGGAGGAGTTCTGCTCCAAGCTGATGGATCTCCCGAACATCAAGGACATCCGGCTGGCCACGAAGGGCTTGATCGCCATCCCGCAGCACTTTCTGCAGGCGGATGTGCAGGCGGGTCTCGATCGCATGGCGAAAAAAGCGCGCGAACGCGGCGTGGACATTGCCGTGCACACGCACGTGAACACCGTTCGGCAAGTAACGCCGCTGGTGGCCAAAGCCGTGCAGTCCTTGCTGGACATGGGCTATCGAGACGTGCGCAACCAGGGGGTGCTCCTGCGCGGCGTGAACGATACTCCTAAAGAATTACTGGATTTGTGTTTCATGCTGCTGGATTACGGCAAGATCATGCCGTACTACTTCTATCAGTGCGACATGATTCCCAATGCCGAGCACTGGCGCCTGGCCGTTTATGAAGCGCAGCAGCTGCAACACGACATCATGGGATATTTGCCGGGGTTTGCCACGCCGCGCATGGTTTGCGACGTGCCGTTCGTGGGCAAGCGCTGGGTAAACCAGGTGAAGGAGTACGACCGCCACCTGGGCATTTCCTACTGGACGAAGAATTATCGCACCGGCATTGAAGCCGATGATCCGGAAGCGCTCACGCGCCGTTATGAGTATTACGATCCCGTTTACACCTTGCCGCAGCAGGGCCAGGAATGGTGGCGCAACAAGCCCGTTCCTCCCAACCTCTCCAAATAGTCCGCGACCCCGGCGGAAAACGCGAAAGCCGAAAAGCGGAATACGAAACTAGAAAAGCAAAAACTGAAAACTGAAAACAGAAAAGCAAAAACAGAAAACAGAAAAGAGTTGCTTCATTTCGCCGTTCAAGAGGCGGGCGAAGTGTCAGTCTAGCTTGTACGACTTGGGGGGCAGCAGCAGTTGAATGCCGAAGTAGCCAATGAAATAGGACTGATTGCTGCGGATGGGTTCGAGGCTGCGGCCGGCCATGAGCAGCAGGATTACCGGACGATGGATCTTGTAGCGAGCCCCCAAGCCTATGGTGGGTTGGTTGCTGGACGGATGAAAGGTCCCTTGGTTATAGAGCTCCATATCCATTTCGAGTTTTGCAGTGAAATCGTGGCCCAGGACGAGGCCGGTGAGCCAGCCGTCTGGTCCTTTATGGACAAACTGATACCCGATTTCGTAGTCCACATGGACAGGGCCAATTTTTTTTGAGAACTCAATGGGCAGGAGGAAGACATCGTTAGCGGGCGTGATGCCGCGGCGGACGGCATCGTCGGGGTTATTGAGGAAGAGCTGGGGGAAAATCGAGATGGAGAGGCCAGATTCCCCGGCGTCGTAGAAACGCCACTTCACGCCGGGATTGGATTGGCCCAGGCCAAATTTAGCCGGGGAATAGGGACTTTGGACGCGCAACCAGGCATTTTCGTAAGTGAGCTGGATGCGCTCGCCAACGCCGAAATTGATGTCGACATCAGGAGTGTGGGAGATGGACTGGTTGCTGTAGAAAAAGGGCATGTAGCCGAGATTGATTTCCCAATTGAGATTGCCGGGCGTACCCGGATCATTGGTGTAGTACGGCGGACCGCCCTGGGCACACGCGGAGGTAACAGCAAATAAGAAAGCGAGGATGGGAATCAGAAGCCGCATGGCCGTATATTCCCAGATTTGCGGGGAGAATGGCACCGGCTGCGGGGCGAAGCAAAGTTTTCAGGTTTGCGGCTAAGGTGCTAGCTGCTTGTTCCACTCAGGACGGGCTGCTGGGCATCGAGTTCTACGAGTTCGGCGAGTTTGGCGCGTTTGACGTCCCAAGCCAGGCCGATGGTCTTGAGGGTGTAGATTCCGTACCAATTCATGTCGAGCTCATACCACTTGAGGCCATGCCGCGCGGATTGCGGCGCGAAGTGGTGGTTATTGTGCCAACCTTCGCCAAAGGTGAGAACGGCCACCCAAAGGCTATTCTTGGAAAGATCACCCGTGGCGAAGCGTTGCGAGCCCCAAATGTGCGTGGCGGAATTGACGAGCCAGGTGGCGTGCAGGCTGACAACGGTGCGCAGGAAAACGCCCCACATTAACCAGGGCCAACCACCAATCAAGTAGAAAACCACCGCGAGCGCCAGCGAAGGGATCACGTGCCACTTGCTGATCCACAAATGAAATTTGTCTTTACGCAGATCGGGAACATAAGGAAGAAGCTCGGTGCGATCGCGGTGCATCGCGCGGCCCGTGATAATCCAGCCCATGTGGGACCAGATGCCGCCATCGCGCGGTGAGTGCGGATCGCCTTCCTTGTCGGTGTTCTGATGATGGATACGGTGAGTGGCGACCCAGGCGATGGGGCCGCCTTCCATCGCCAGCGTGCCGCAGGCCGTCATGAAATACTCGATCCACTTGGGCGTTTTGTAGCCGCGATGCGTGAGCAGGCGATGATAGCCCATGCCGATGCCCAGGCTGCCGGCGACCCACCACATCACCACGGTGAGAATCAGAGCCTTCCAGGTGAAGAAGAAGATGGCCGCAAGGGCGCAAATGTGCAAGCCAATCATGATGAAGGTGACGCCCCAATTGATGGGCTGGTGAAAGGTGCGGTCGCTGCGAAACTTAGAGAGGAGGCTCATAGGCCTTGCAAGAGTATCACCTTAAGCTGCGTAGACGTGCGAATTCGCACGGGCGGTTGGCCCGGCACTAAGCAGGTAAGGCGTGAGCCAGGAGCAGCTCAGTCGGCAATTTCTAATGCGACCGCTTCGCCGCGCGAAGAATCCGGGCTGATCCAGATGTGCACGCGGCTGGGCTCGACGGTCTAGTCGTTGCGGATGTCGCAGAGGGCAAAGCTATCCGCGCCGAGGGAAAACGTCACCTTCTTCATTTCGGCGGGAGCCAGCACAACACGCTGAAAGCCCTTCAGCTTGCGCACGGGCTCTTTCACGCTGGTGCCTTGCAGGCGAACGTAGAGGTGCACGACTTCTTCGGCCGCCGTTTTGCCCGTGTTGGAGACATTTGCGGTGACGGCGAGGGCCGGCTTTGCGTCAGCGGAATTCCTGCGGAGTTCCGCATTCAGAGTCTTGGCGCTGAGTTTCTTCGCGCTGATCTCCGGCCCGCCAACCGAATACTGCACCAGTTGCCCGACTTTTTCTTCGAGGGTCATCTGGCGGAGCAGGGCTTCCACCTTTTTCTCAATGGATGGAGCCGCGAGTGAGGATCGCACCGGAGCACCACGGAAGGCAGGTGCTTGCTTGGGACTCTGTGCCGAAATTGAAGTGGCGAAAAAGAATGTGGCAAAGGCAAGCAGTACAAACGAACGGAGGACTTTGGCTGGCACGGCGCAGACTCCTAACTCTTTGGGGTTACCTCGTATTGCACCAGAGGAGAGCCACGACAAAATCGATTTGTTGAAGCCACGCTAACACATTACCGGGAAGCGTTCCAGTTCCGGGATGCTGCCTAGTCACGGCAGAGAATCTGCTTGTTCGCGTTCGTCGGTAGGGAGGCAGTGTCCGGTTAGCGTTAATCAGGACGATTTCGTCGTTAGCTGAAGAATCGACTTCATCCACGAATGGAACATCGAGTCTGTTTGCAAGAAAGGTGGAAGCCTTAAATCCGACTTGTTTGAATCGGATGGCACAACAATGTAATACGAAGTTCCTCCGTATTGAATTGGCAGGTTGCGGCACCAATACTCAAAACAAACAGATGTTAGACATCCAGCCGATTGGAGGTAGCAACTCGACCGTACCAGAGGCCCGAATCCTTTATCGTGCGCTTCTGGTTGCGAAAGTCCGTATAGATCAACCCGTAGCGCTCGGTATAACCCTCCGCCCATTGGAAGTTGTCGAGAAGTGTCCAGGCATGAAAGGCGCGAACCCGAGCTCCATCGGCGATCGCGCGAGCCAGTTCCGCGAGCACTTCGCGGTACCACTGGATTCGCCGCCCGTCCGGTATGCGACCATGTTCTTCTTCGTCAGGGGCATCGAGATAACCGCATCCGCTCTCGGTGATTTCGATGATCGGGTGGTTGTATTCCCTTGAAATCTGAGAGACCAGGTCATACATTCCGCGCGGCCACACTTCCAAACCGGCGTCGGTAAGCGGACCCTCTGTGGGCATCGCGGCGCGGAAGCGCGTGTAAGGATCGCGCCCGCCCGGTGCATTGCTCTCAATCTCCGTGCCACTGAAATTGCCTCCGCCGAGAAATCGCTCCTTGCTCGCATCCGAGACGATGCGGCGCGTGTAATAATGAAAGCCCACCCAGTCCAGCGGCGCATACAGGAGTTTTTCATCGCCCGCCTTAAAGCCCATCAGCGCATAGGGCGGTTCTCCAACGAAAGCTTTCGGGTAACGGCCGTGCATGGCCGCCTCCAGAAAGAAGACATTGTTCATGGCATGGTATCGAGCGGCGGCTGCGCGATCGTCGTCCGAGTCAGTCTTCGGGTATGCGGGGGCCATCTCATAAGCGCTCCCCACCGTTGCCTGGGGTGAGGCTGCTTTGACTGCACGCAGCGCCTCCGCCTGAGCAAGAGCCAGTGTGTGCGCTGCTTTCAAGAAATCGCTGAAGCTGGTCCGGCAAGGCGGAAAGGCACCCGCAGCATAGCCCATGAAGGCTATCGCCCAAGGCATGTTAAAGGGTGCCCAGACCGTGATTCGATCACCGAGATGTTTGGCGAGTATGCCGGCATAGTCTGCGAAGTAGCTGGCTAGATCCCGGTTTGGCCAGCCGCCCCGATCCTCGAGTGCCTGTGGAAGATCCCAGTGGTACATGGTGCACCAAGGTCGGATGCCAGCCTCAAGAAGAGCATCGACGAGGCGGCTGTAGTGATCGATCCCCTTCATGTTCGGGGTGCCGGTTTCGACAGGCTGAATGCGCGGCCAGGAGATGGAGAAACGGTAGCTCTTCTGGTTGAGGAGTTTGGCCAATGCGATGTCCTGCGGATACAGGTGGTACTGATCGCAGGCAACGTCCCCTGTCACGCCTCCCCTTACTTTCCCGGGTGTATGAGCGAATCTGTCCCATATAGATTCGCCCTTGCCGTCCTCATTCCATGCGCCTTCTACCTGGTATGAGGCCGTGGCGGTGCCCCAAAGAAAGCCTTCGGGAAAACGCGCCTTCTGTATTAACGAATCGGGCACCGACCCGGGAACTTGCTCTGCGGAGAGTAGCGCAGCGGCGTAGCTATAGTGCCGATGCAGCACAGCGCCTGCGGCCGCGGCTAGGGAACGAGTTGCAAATTGCCGACGGTCCATAGTCTTTCCTTTCAAACACCTGTCAAAATGCTCCCAGCTGTGAGTGCAAGTATACAAGGCTCAAAGACATCTCAATTCGCGGCTAATCGGAAAAGTTCGTCCCAGTACCCGCATGGAAGGTTTGGGCGTCGGCCAATCGGAAACTAACCTACAACCCGTTCGTCAGACGAATTGACGTTACGCGGACACACCGTGGCAAATATACTCCATCACGTCTGAGTTTTTCCCAGCAGCTCATTCACCTTGGCCATGACCTCGAAGGCATCGGCAACGTACAGTACGTCGGCCTTGCTGCGGGCCCAGCCGCAATTGGGATCGAGATTGATGGCGCGCCGCTCGTTGATGAAGCGCCAGCCGACTACGTGGGGTTCCTCGCCATGGCAACATGTAGAAAGGCCTTTCGGGTGACGCGGAGTGGCGCCGGTCTGGCCCACCTGATTCAGATGGGTCATGAATCCCAGCACGGCCTGGTTCTCCCCGCTCTGGTCCACGAGTGATTTGCTGCCTCCGAGCGAAGCACCGGACACGCGAAGAAAATCGAGGATGAGCGTTTCGGCTTGTTCCGGGTGCGACTTTCCGTCGGGCTGCTTCTTGGTCCAGCCGGCGCCGGCCACGAAGAGCATGGCGGCATCGGGGCGAATTGTTTGTGAATCCGATTTGGGCGCGCGGCTTCCCGCGATGTTCGTGCGCCGGGCTTCGGCGGGCAGAGCCACGGCGATCTCTTCTATATTTGCTTTTCCCGAGGGGCCGCGATACGCCTCGTGACATCCGGAATCGAGCAGCAGGATCCAGGGACGCGCATCGCGCTGAAATACGCCTTCGATGCGCTGCCGGTAGAACCAGCGCGTCGCGCAAACGGCTCCATCGGTCACCTGGACAGAGGTGACGTGCGTGTCCACGCGGCCGTTCAAGCGATGCGCCAAGCCGGGCAGCGCGCGCAGGAAGCGTGAAGTTGCGGGTGCAAGAATCAAGCCGGCGGAAGCGGCGCGGCACAACGCCTCGGCAGCCAAAAGGTCGCTGGCAAAACGCGGCTGCGCGAAGTCTGGTCCGGTGACAGCGAGCAGACGCTGTGCGCCGCTATTCGCAACGGAATCCGCGGCAGCTTGGACATCGCCGCCAATTAAACCGATGGCGAGGGAAGCATTCAGTTGCTTGGCCAGCTCAACAGCGGCGCCGAGAGCTTCCCATGTGGCCTTGGGCAGTTCTTTGCCGGATTCATCGAGATGCGCGAGCAGGAGAATATTCTTGGTCATGGCCGCTTCCTCACGCCTTCTCGATCCAGGCAACGATTTCCCGGGCAATCTCTTCGGCGGAAAGATTCTTGACGATGCGCGTTTGACGCTGCTGTTTCGGCGGACTGGCGCTTCGATAGCGGATGGCATCCGGAGCGGGAGCCGCAGTCTTGGCGCGCTGCAACGCGGGCATGATCGCGCGCATGTTGGCCATGCCGATTTGCGGGTTGTTGCGGGGTTCCGGGAGATTGCCGGTTGCCCAGCCGAACAAAGCGGGCGGGCCCTGGCAAAGCGAAACCTGGTGACGGCCTCCTTCGATGCGCTCCAGAATTTCAAACGCGCCGTCAGGTTGGACGGTGAGCTGATCGACTCCCTGGAATTGATCGAGAATCCCGAGGCGTTCACCGATCAATTGCATGGTGACGCCCGCGCCCCGCGAAGCCGATTCCCAGCCGCCGAACAAGAGCAGCCGCGAGCGATCCAGCCCGGTGATGGATTGGATTGCTTCGGCGAGAAGCGCCGCCGTGGCATGTGCATCTGCAAAGCCGCTGGCAGGCCCATCGATGGGAACTAGCTCGAAGCTGACCTTTTGTGCGATGGTCATCATCACCTGCTGCAATTTGGCTTTGGCGCCGAGGCTGACGAGCCACACCTTGCTTCCGGCCGCATGGGCGGCGAGATTGGCGGCCTCATAGAGCGCGTGCGCGGCCCAGGGATCGAGCACGGCGGGGAGCAGCATCTCGTTCTTGAGGGCCGGACCGGCGGGTGTCTCGATGGGTTCGAGAGTTTGCAGCGGATCAGGCACGACGCTGCCGCAAACTACGATATGGTATCCATTACTCATTGTGATCGATTCCCCCGCATGTAGATTATGGTTCAAGTAGGATGCCGAAAAACGAGATTCCCCATTTGAACAAAACAATTCCTCAGGGGCTAAAAGCCCAGTTTTCAGGGCATTTTTGATGTCGGAGCTAAAGCTCCGACCCCCGGAGACCAACCTCTCATCAGCCTTCCAAAACTCAATTCAATGCGGAATGCAGGCCGCCGGCGCCGGCGCGGAAATCGACATTGGCGGGTTCGCCGGCTTCTTCGGCGCGGCAATTCCACAGGCAAGCGCCGCAGAAGATGCACTTTTCCCGGTCAAATTGCGGCAAACCGCCTTCGCCGCGGGAAATCGCCTGGCCGGAACACATCTCCACGCAAAGTTTTGGCTCGCAGTTGCGGCAGACAACCGGCCGGAGGAACACTACATGATTGGCGTAACCTGTCGGCGCTTGCACGCTCCCGCCCGTCAGCAAAGCATCTTGTTGCGAGACAAGCAATTTCCCGTCAAACGGAATCTCCGGCCAGCCGCAGCGATTCATGATCTGGTCGTGCAACGGCAGGTTGCGTTCGGCCGCTTCTTCCTTCAATTTTTGCAATTCGGCCGAAGGGATGCGCGCAGCGAAGCGCTCTTCCAGGGACGCGCCCTTTTGCCGCGAAGAAGGCGGAGGAATCACCACGCGGCCTCCGGTGAAGCCCGCGAGCGCCATTCCGAACAGCCCGCTGAGCAATCCATGCGGAAACCCGTTGCGAGAATGGGCAGCAACGCGGGATTCGCGGTCCACCCAACTGGCGCGGCGGCGACGCACATAAGTCTCTTCCAGATTTTGCCGCGTGAAGGGCAGTTTTTTTTCGAGGAGCTCGACGACAGCTTCGGCAAGTTGCGTGCCCGTGGTCCAGGCTTCATCCACGCCGGAGCCGGAGAGAACGTTGGTGCTGCCGGAGCCTTCGCCGATTCGCGCGTAGCCGTCTCCGACAAGGAAAGGCTCGCCGCGACGCCCCGATTCCTGCAGCGACTTCGCGCCCCAGGACTTCAGCGTTCCGCCCTGCAAATAGAGCCATAAATAAGGATGCAGTACAAAGTGCTGCAAATAACGATAGGCCGTGCGCACGGGACTACGGAACCACGAAGGAATGAAGATGCCCACGGACGCCATGCGGTCAGGATGGACGTAGAGGAAGCCGAAAATCTCCGGCTCCGGGAAGCCGAACGTGTGCAGAACCGTCCCTGTCTCCAGCCCGGAATCCTCCCGAAGCTCGATCACCATCTTCATGCCCAGCGCCCATTCGGAGTGCTCGTGCCCCGCGGGCAATCCGAAATGCGCATCGATCCCGCGGCCGACAGCGCCCACCGGCCCATCGCCCACCACGGTCAGCGCCGCGCGAATGTCCATTCCGGGCAGAAAACCATCCTGCGGTGTGCCGTCCAGGGCAGTGCCTTGATCAGCCAAGCGTATCCCCTTCACGGCGCGGTCCTCGATTAACGGTGCGCTCACGGGCGTGCCCGGCCAGATCTGCAGCAAGCCAGAGGAGGTGAGTTGTTCGCCTACCCATTGATTGAACTGCCCGAGGGACATCACGAAGCCGTCGTGCTTCTGCATGAAACTCGGGATGAGGGGAAGCTCCAGCGCGTCCTCGCGACACCCAAGGAAAGAGCCCAACGCGCGAAGCAGTTTGTCTCCCGCTCGAAGCGCCCAGGACCTCTGGCTGGCGCCAGCCGGGTCGAGGAGATAGACAAGTCTTTCCTCCTTGACCGGCGCGGCCATGGGGATTTGTGCAAGGTCGAGCCCCGGAAAGCTCGCACGGATCCCGCGCCCCCGGGTGACCGCCCCCGAAACTCCGAACCCCAAACCGTCCGCCCGTTCGTAACAAATCACCTGGAGCGGAGAGCCGGGCAAGCAGCCGCTCTCGAGTATCGCCGAGCCATCCGGGTTCAGGAGGTGGCGTGAAAGCGTGGTGAGAAATCCGCCCATCGCCGGACCGAAGCCGACACAGGCGATGTCAACTTCCATCTGCTGCCGGTCAAAATTGGCAGCCGGCTCGGGACTGACCGGGGTCATGCGGGGTAGTCCAGCACTTCCGGAATCATGAGCTTCGAGACGGCTTCGGCGGCGCGGTCTTTGGCCAATCGGGAGCCCGTCAGGCACGTGGACAGCTTGCTTTGCAACGTCAGGAACTGCTCAGCGCCGTTGCATTTCGCGCAGGGACCGGCCTTGCGGGGGTGCGAACCATCGTTCGACACGAAGTCTGTGGCGAGAGCGGCGATCCCGGGCACAAAACCTTCCAGGGCTTCGAGTTCGTCCTGTTGGTAGCAGCCCCGGTAGCCTTCTTCGTCCCAAGCCGGATGCCGGTTGTAGCCGAAGACGAGCTCCGCGCAAATGCGGGCTACTTCGCCTCCCGCGCGCGAGGTCTGCACGTGGCACAGATCGGTGAAGAAATTGACCAGCCCGGAGAGCCCCTCGGCCACCGAACTGTCCTGAGCGCCGCGGCGTTCGAGTTCCAGCACATCGAGGATCTGGCAACGCGCCGCCAGCAGCCAGCAGAGCGCATCGGCCAGCGGGAAGGTGACGCCCTGCCTTGCGCTCTGATACAGCTTGCCGCCATCACTATCCGTGGCGTGCTGCAGGCGTTCGAGCGACCACAGCCACATGGTCATCGCCGTTGCCAAAGTGCACGCCCCTGTGCCGGGACGCTCCGAAGCTATGCCGCGCATCTCCCTGATCCAGTTGCGGAACTGCGCCAGGAAGACAGGGTTCGTCATGGTCACGGATAGCTGGCGCCGCTGCACGGCTTCGGGTCCCTCGTAGGTGGCTTCGAGCTGCGCGTCCATCCACTTGTTGCCCAGGAAGCCGGGGCAGTCTTCCGTGATGCCGTAGCCACCCATCAGGCTCACAGCTTCGCGCATCATCTGCGCGCCCCAGCCCGTGTTCCACAGCTTCGCGGCGGGGCAGAGTATGTCCGCCAGGGAATCACGCGTCACAAAGCGCACCAACGTATCCGATTGCAATTTCTCCTTGCGCGGATCGCCCGGCATTAACCGCAGAAGCGCCGCAGCTTCATCGGAAACCTGGCGTAAGAATTTCGCCTTCACACGCGTGCCGCCCACACCGCGCTCCGTGAGGATGCGGTCAGCTTCCCGCTCGAGTGGGTCCAATTCATCAAATGCCCGCGCGGCCGCAAATGCCAACGAAGCGCTTGCTTCGCCCGTGGCCCACACATCCACCAGACGGTGCAGGGCATCCTCGCGCGCCTGCAAACCCATCTCGTACCGTACCGAACCAGGAGTGGCCGTGGCGGCGCCGCGGAATCTGCCGCGCTGATAGCGGATCACCGGTTCCACAGCGGACAGCAACTTGGCAGCGGTCATCACACCAACGGTTACCCGAGTGCGCCGGAACACCGCTTCGATGACCTCGCTGTGGCTGTAGCGTGGTACCAGGACGCCGTCCTTGATCTCGTACCCGCCCACAATACGGCTTGCCGGAACGCGCAAATTGAAGATTGGATCCCCCGTGGAGGAGAGTTGGTGGACCATTTTCCGCGTGGCCGTGCCACGATCGAAGACGCCCGGGTCGCCCTCTTCGAGAATGACCATGCAGCTTCCTTTGATTCGGTCATCGCCAGAGTCGACGGCGGCGGTCACGAAGTTCGCGAATCCAATGTTGGTGATGAATCGACCGCGCTTCTCCACTTGAAGGATGGGTTCCTGCCCGGGTTTCCACTCGACGATGCGCACCTTGCCGTCGAGCATGCCGGTATCCACGCCGACATAGGGAATCGGCTCGGTCAGGCAGAAAGCGCCGCGCCAAGGCTTGCGATCCTCGCCGGGTTGCTGGGGAGCCGCAAGTTTCATGTAACGATCCTGCTGCTCCGGGGTGCCGCGCTCGTGAATGGGAGCCAAGGCCAGACATCCGGCGAGGCTGGCGGTGGCAGCGCCTCCGTCCACCCACGCTAATTCAAAGGCCACAAGCGCCAGCGCCAGGTTCCGAGGTCCCGCAATGAACCCACCTTGTTCGGGATCCATAAAGACGGCCGTGATGCCCGACTGGTCAAAAGCCTCTAACATCTCCGCCTTGGCGGGGGTCCACTCATGGGTATTACGGCCACCCTGCGCTACCAAGCGAGCAACGGTGCCCCGGGCAACAGCTCGAACAGACTGAACCAGCATTTGGAGGTCGTAGCGATCGGCAAAACCCCATTGGATCTGGCGGGCGGCATCAGAGGGGAGGGTACGGAGCATTTCCAGCTTGTGGCGGGTAGCGGTGGACATACAAGGTGTCCTTTCGGTGAGAGACTTCACCAATCTGTCAAACCCGGAACACATAGGTCTGTGATATCTGTCACTGGCAAATGTGACATGGTTGATATCGGCTGTTTTGCCGCCAGCGGATTTGGCGCGTAAACGGGGCGGAGGCGATTCATTGGCCGCAAGATAGAGTCATCCGATGGGAATGTGGCCAAAGGAGCCTAGAGTGTTTGCGCGGATAGAAACTCTGCTAGCTGTTCGGGAGTCACCCTCTCTCGTGACTCGCATCACGGTTTCGCCCCTTCCAGACGTTTAGCATCCAGAAGGTAGGTATGTAGTTTTGTGCGAATGAGGACATAGTCCTCCATAACGAGTGTGTGCAAAGGCGGAGAACGCTGGCTCAGGCGGTATCGAGGCTTTCGATATGTAAGGAGAGAATTGGGCAATGGCCGATGGTAGTACTAGTAAATGGGGTAAGGTTCCTGCCAAGACCTGAACCGCACGGCTTACCTGATCTCGCAGTCAGCAGTACCTCGTCCAGCTTCTGTCGCTCCTCGTAGCTCAGAATCAATGGCCGAAGTGGGTATGAACAGTATCCGCGCGTTCCTCTCCGGCGGAGCGGGACGCGGCAATACTGGAAGACTACACCGGTTCAGGATGCGGCCCACCAGGCTCAGGAGGGTGCGCAAGTACCTGCGAAAGGAGACAAAATGGCCAAGGAACTTCTCGACGCGGGGGAACGCGCTTTCATCGATCAGGTTATCGCCAGCAAGAATGAGCGCCCCGGCGCACTGCTGGGTATCCTGGAAGCCGTTCAGGAGCACCACCCCCACAAATACCTTCCCATGGAAACGCTGGAGTACATTGCGGTGAAGACGCAGACGCCGCTTTCCCGGGTCTACAGTGTTGCCACCTTCTACGCCTTGTTCAACCTCCAGCCACAGGGCGACAACACCATCTGCATCTGCCGCGGCACGGCGTGCCATACGCGCGGCTCGCGCAATCTCCTCGAGAGCCTGCGCCTGGAACTCGGCTTGACGTTCGAGGATGAAGGCGACGGCGGCGGTGCCGACAAGATCCTGCAGACGACGCCCGATCAGAAGTTCACGGTACGCACCGTGGCATGTTTTGGGCAGTGTGCGCTGGCGCCGGTTGTGGAAGTAAATCACCACATTTGCGGCCACGCGAACGAGCGCACGCTGCAGCGTGAGATCCAGACGATCGAGCGGGGGAGTGAGTGATGCCGCGAATTCAGGATATTGGAGCATTTACTGCCGTCCGCGAATCAGGGATGGCAAAAATGGTGCCGCAGGTGCCGCGCATCGCCGTTGGCATGGGCACGTGCGGCCGGGGGAATGGCGCCGAAGGTCTTTACCGCGCCTTCGCCGAGACCATTGACCGGAGCGGGATGAACGTGGTTCTGGCGAGCGTCGGGTGTTTCGGCGCTTGTTTTCAGGAACCGCTTGTAAATATCCGCCTGCCGGGACTCCCGCTGGTGATTTTGCATCGTGTGCAGTCGAATGACGCCGTGCGCATCCTGCATGAGCTTTCTCGCGGGAATATCGCTAACGACCTGGCATATTGCAAGGTCGAAGAGTGGGATCACATTACCGCGAAGATCAAATATGGCCGGGGCTACCCGGAGCTTCCCCTCTGGAGCGAGGTGCCGTTCTTCAAGGGGCAAAAGAAAATCGTTCTGCGGAATTGCGGGTTCATCAATCCCGACGACATCGAAGAATACATCGCCGTCGGAGGCTATCAGGCCTTGTACAAGGTCCTGATCGATGGCCGCCCGGAGAATATCCTCGAACAGATCAAGGCTTCCAAGCTGCGCGGACGCGGCGGCGCCGGATATCTCACGGGGAATAAGTGGGAATTCATGGCCAAGTCCAAGTCCGACCAGAAGTACATCATCTGCAACGCGGACGAGGGCGATCCCGGCGCGTACATGAATCGCAATGAGATCGAAAGCGATCCGCACTCCCTGATCGAAGGCATGATCATCGGTGGATACGTGATGGGCGCGACGGAGGGCATCGTCTATATCCGCGCGGAGTATCCCTTGGCCGTCCACCGGCTGAACCGCGCGATCGAACAGGCGCGGGAACACGGCGTTCTGGGCGACAACATCCTGGGCCGCGGGTTCAAGTTCAACATCGAATTGGTGGAAGGCGCGGGCGCCTTTGTCTGTGGCGAAGAGACGGCACTGATCGCTTCGCTTGAAGGTTGTGCGGGCCGGCCACGGCCACGGCCTCCATTCCCGGCTCACAAGGGGCTCTGGGGCCAGCCCACCAACATTAATAATGTGGAGACCTGGTACAACATCTCCCCCATCGTGACCCTGGGTCCCGCCTGGTTCACGGAAACCGGCAGTCCGAAGAGTTCCGGCACAAAGGTGTTTTCGCTGGTCGGAAAGGTGAGCAGCACCGGCCTGGTGGAAATGCCGCTGGGGACGCCGCTGAGAACATTCATCTACGACATCGGCGAAGGCGGCGTGAACGGCCACCAGATCAAAGCCGTGCAGACTGGCGGGCCGTCCGGCGGCTGCATTCCACCGGAAATGTTCGATACGCCCGTGGACTACGAAAGCCTGGCGCAACTAGGCTCGATCATGGGCTCCGGCGGCATGGTGGTGATGGATGATGACAATTGCATGGTGGATGTAGCGCGTTACTTCATCGAGTTCACCCATTCCGAATCCTGCGGAAAGTGCTTGCCGTGCCGCGTTGGGCTGAACAAATCGCTGCGCATCCTGAACCGGATAACCGAAGGCGCCGGCACCGTGAACCACCTGGCGCTTCTGGACGAGTTGAGCCGCTATATCCGGGAATGTTCGCTTTGCGGGCTTGGGCAAACCGCGCCAAATCCCGTGCTTACCACCCTGCGTCATTTTCACCACGAATTCGAGGACCACATTCTTGCCAGGCGCTGCCAGGCTGGCGTCTGTGAAGAACTGGCGCTCTCTCCCTGCGAGAACAGTTGCCCGCTGCACATGAACATTCCGCGGTTCCTGCAACTGTACAAAGAGAATCGGCTGGATGACGCATTTGTGTCGGTCATCATGGAGAATCCTCTGCCGGCTTCCACAGGCAGGGTGTGCCAGCATCCCTGCGACAGCCGCTGCCGGCGGCAGACCTTGGACGAACCGGTGAACATGCGCGAAGTGCACCGCTTCATCGCGGACTCGGTTTTCTTCTCGGACCGCTATGAAGAAATTCTGAAACGCGTGTTGTCGCGCAAGCTGGAACCTACCGGGAGGAAGATCGCGATTAGCGGCGCGGGCCCCGCGGGGCTGACGGCGGCGTTCTACCTGGCGATGCTGGGCCATGAAGTCACGGTCTATGACAGCAAGTCGGAGGCGGGCGGCATGCTGCGCTTCGCGCTTCCGGAGTACCGCCTGCCGAAAGCGGCGTTGCGGCGTGAAGTCGAGCTGATCGAGCGCCTCGGCGTCAAATTCATCTTTAATACGCGTGTCGGCTTGGATGTGCCTTTGAATGAATTGGCCGACCGGTTCGATTCCGTCTTCATCTCCATCGGGACCTGGAAAGAATCCTGGGTCTATCAGCCGGGCACGGAGATGAAGGGTGTCTATCCCGCGCTGCTCTTCCTGGAAGCGGTGGCGAAAGGCGAGAGAGTGGCCATCGGGAAAAACGTCGCCATCATTGGCGGTGGAAACGCCGCCATCGATTCGGCGCGCACGGCATTGCGCCGCGGCGCGGAAGTTACCGTCTTCTACCGGCGCGAACATAAGGACATGCCTGCCATCGAGGAAGAAACACAGGCCGCGAAGGATGAGGGAGCGCAATTCGTATTCCTGGCCGCGCCACATCGCGTGATTGGCGACAAGGCCGGGAATGTGAAAGCCATTGAGATCGTCAAGACCACCCTTGGCGGCTATGACGCCTCCGGGCGGCGCAAACCGGTGCCCACCGACGAAATTCGCCGTTATGAGTGCGATTCCGTGATTTTTGCGATTGGCGAAAGCGTAGACCTCGATTTCGCGCGCGCTTCGGGATTGAGTCTGAAGCCGAGCGGCACGATTGACGTGGATCGCTTCTCACTGGAATCCAGCCGCTCAGGGTTCTACGCCGGGGGGGACGTGATCACCGGCGCCTCGAACGTTTCGAACGCCATGGCCTATGGCAAGCAAGCAGCACGCAACATCGACATGAAACTCATGGAGTCCGACCGCTGGGGCGAGATCTTGCCGGATTTTGAATTTGGCCAGGATCCCCCAGAGGTTCCCAGTCCCAATCCCCGGAACAACGGCCAGATACTGGCTCCGGTTGTGCGGGTCCGTTCCAACGCCGAGGTGGTCATGGGGCTGAGCCATGAAGAAGCGCTGGATGAAACGTGCCGATGCCTGCGTTGCGACGTCAAAGTCGCCAAAGTGAGCTAAAAAAGGAGCAATGCCTTGCCGCAGAAAAAACTTTCCGTGCGAATCGATGGCGAATTAATCAGCGCCTTGGAAGGCCAGACCATCCTGCAGGCCGCGCGAGCCAACGGCAAACGCATCCCCACGCTCTGCGACCTGGAAGGGCTCACGCCGGTTGGCGCTTGCCGGCTTTGCATCGTGGAAATCTCCGGAACCGACCGGCTATTCCCAGCCTGCACAACTCCGGTGCAGGACGGAATGTCGGTCACCACCGTGTCACCCAAACTCACGCAATACCGGCGGATTTCACTCGAACTGCTTTTCGTGGAGCGTAATCACGTGTGTTCCGCGTGCGTCTCGAATGGCCATTGCGAACTGCAGTCCATGGCCACCGAAATGGGCATCAGCACAGTGCGCTTTGCGTACAACTTCCCGAAGCTGGGCGTCGATTTGTCTCATCCGCGTTACGTTCTCGACCAGAACCGCTGCATTTTGTGCACGCGCTGCGTGCGCGTTTGCGCGGAACTCGAAGGCGCGCACGTCTGGGAAGTGACTTCGCGCGGCATTCATTCCCGGATTGTCGGCGATCTCAACCAGAATTGGGGCGACGCGAAAGGATGCACGAGTTGCGGCAAGTGCGTGCAAGCATGCCCGACAGGAGCGCTGGCGGAAAAGGGCTGGGCCGTCGAAGAGATGGTCAAGAAAAACGACAATATCAGCGCGCTGGTCCGCCGGAGAGGAGTCCAGGCATGAAGAAAGTCAAAGTGGCGACGGTCTGGCTGGATGGCTGCTCGGGTTGCCACATGTCGTTGCTGGACATGGACGCCGCGATCATCTCGCTGGCGCAGAAGATCGAACTGGTTTACGGCCCGCTGGTGGACGCGCAGGAATTCCCCGAAGACGTGGACGTGACTTTGGTCGAAGGAGCGGTCAGTTCGCAAGACGACCTCAACAAGCTCAAGAAGATTCGCCAGCGCACGCGGCTGCTCATCTCCCTGGGGGATTGCGCGGTCACCGGCAATGTCCCGGCGATGCGCAATTCTATCCCCGTGCAACGGCTGCTGCAGCAGGTGTACGTCGAAGGCGTGCAAGCAAACAAAATCATACCGACGGATGGCGTGCCCGCGCTGCTGAAGCAGGCGCGCCCGCTGCGTGAATTCGTCAAGGTGGACATGTGCCTGCCCGGTTGCCCGCCTCCCGCAAAGGCGATCTCCAGCGTGATCGCGGAACTTCTGGACGGGCGAAAGCGCGAAGGGACCCTGGCGGTTAAGTTTGGATAAGGAGCTTCCGATGAAGCGCATCACGATCGACCCGGTGACCCGCATCGAGGGGCACGCCAAAATTACGATTCATCTGGATGATAACGGCCGCGTGACGGGAACCGAATTCCACGTGACGCAGATTCGCGGTTTCGAGAAGTTCACCGAGGGGCGCCCTTATTACGAAATGCCGGGCATCACCGCCCGGATTTGCGGTATTTGCCCGATCAGCCACCTGCTGGCGTCGTCCAAAGCATGCGACGCGATCATGGCCGTGCGGATTCCTCCGACGGCCAGACAGCTTAGGGAATTGATTCACTGCGCGCAAATGGTGCAATCCCATGCGCTGAGCTTCTTTTATCTTTCGTCCCCCGATTTTCTTCTGGGCATGGATTCCGATATCGCCACCCGCAATGTGCTGGGAGTGATTGCCGCGCATCCGGAACTCGCCCGGGACGGCATAGAACTCCGGAAATTCGGTTTGCAAATCATCGAGAGCCTGGGGCAAGAGCGCGTGCACTCATCCTGGATCGTTCCGGGAGGCGTGGGCTCCGCGTTCTCCGCCCATGCGCGCGACCGCATCCTGGCGGATCTGCCGGCGGCCAAGGCGATTGCCGAGCGCACCCTCGCTTTCTTCAAGGGCGCGCTGGACTCCTATAAAGAGGAGATCGAGTATTTCGGTTCCGCGCCCACGATGTATGCCGGGCTTGTCGATGCACCGGGGAACTTGCAGTTCTACGATGGCGGCTTGCGCTTTCAGAAGGCCGACGGCGAAATCGTGGCCGATCACGTTCCCGCGGAGGACTACGCCAACTGGATCAGCGAGGCCAGCCTGCGTGAATCGTATTTGAAAGCGCCCTATTTCAAGCCGCAGGGATTTCCCGATGGCGTGTACCGCGTCGGTCCCCTGGCGCGATTGAATGTGGCACAGCAGTGCGGCTTTCCCAAAGCGGACGCGGAATTCCAGGAATTTCACCAGCGCTTTGGCGCTCCCGCGCATAGCGCATTCCTGAATCATTACGCGCGGCTGATTGAAATCCTCTGCGCGCTCGAAAAAATCGAGATGCTCCTCAACAGCCCGCAAATTCTGGACAAGCATGTGCGAGCCACCGCCGGCGTCAACTCCCTCGAAGGTGTGGGCATGGTCGAGGCTCCGCGCGGAGTGCTGATTCACCACTATAAGGTCAATGATGAAGGCGCCATCGTTTGGGTCAACCTGATCGTTGCCACGGGCCACAACAATTTGGCGATCGGCCGCAGCATCCAGCAGGTGAGCGAGCATTTCATTGACGGCAGCAAACTCCAGGAAGGCATGTTGAACCGCGTCTCCGCTGTCGTGCGGGCCTATGATCCATGCCTGAGTTGTTCGACACACGCGAACGGGCAGGTGGCCCTGCGAATCCAATTGCGCGCCGCCAGCGGGGAACTGCTGGACGAGATTGCCACCACCTGAAGCGAATCCTGTGTTTCTCCCCCAAAAGTGTGCTAAGAACGGTTGAGTGCGAGGCATAACGCCTTGCACGAGCGAAAAGAGGGGAGACATTTCTTGGCGCACACAAAATTTGCCGGTTTCCTTTTCGTGGTGGCCGTTGGCTTCGGCGTTGCGATGTTGCACTCTGGGAACTCGCCTTCCTTCGCCTCTGAGCAGAGTCCCGCGAAAGTCGAGCGGCTGCACCCGGCCGCCAACGAAATCATTCCGGACGACGCTATTCTGTACAAGCTGGCCACCGGATACACCTGGACGGAAGGCCCCATCTGGATTCACGAGGGCTATCTGCTCTTTGCCGACATTCCCAGCAATAGCATCCGCAAATGGCAGCCCGGAGCCGCCGCGAGCATCTTCCTGCAACCCAGCGGTTTTAAGGGAACCGCAACGTTCGGCGGCCACGAACCGGGATCGAATGGGATGACGCTGGATGCACGCGGCCGATTGACCGTTGCGGGACATGGGCAGCGCGACGTCTACCGCATCGAATCGCTCAGCGATCCGGCACACACCACCATTTTGGCGGACACCTTTGAGGGCAAACGCCTGAGCAGCCCGAACGACCTCGTTTACAAATCGGATGGCTCCCTGTACTTCACGGACCCGCCCTACGGTCTGCCCACGCAGAAAGACAGCGACCCGGCAAAGGAATTGACAATCAATGGTGTCTATCGCCTTGCGGGGGCCTTGGAACAAGTACCCGGCACGCCGCCGAAGCGGGAAAATCTGCAGCTTCTGATCAAGGACCTGCCGCGGCCCAATGGCATCGTCTTTTCGCCGGATGAGCAATTTCTCTACGTCAGCAATTCCGAGCCGCAGAAAACCTGGATGCGCTACCGGGTGAAAGCGGATGGAACGCTGGCCGAGGGAGAGCTTTTCTTCGATGCCACATCGGATCCTCGCAAAGGGAATCCCGACGGGATCAAAGTCGATCAAGCGGGGAATTTGTACGGTGCGGGACCCGGGGGCCTGTGGATTTTCTCTTCGGGAGGCAAACACATCGCCACGATACTCACGCCTGAGGTCGTCTCGAACCTGAACTGGGGCGGCAAGGATGGCAAGTCGCTTTTTATCACGGCGAGCAGCAGTGTGTACCGCATCGATTTGCAGATTGCGGGAGTGCGGCCGTAAGCGTCCAGGACTGGGTTCCAGGCGACGTGTCAATTACCGGGGTCAGCCAGCAAAGGTCTTCGCATGATCGACCAAAAGATGGGTCGTTATCGCATCCTGGGGAAGATCGGGGAAGGCGGCATGGGTGTTGTTTACCATGCGCGCGACTCCGAACTTAAAAGGGATGTTGCGGTAAAGCTGCTGCGCGAGGACCTCGCCGGCGATCCTCAATTCATAGAGCGTTTCAAGCGCGAGGCGCAGGTACTCGCCTCGCTGAACCATTCGAATATAGCTTCCATCTATGGAATCGAAGAGTTCGACGGAGCCCGTGCGCTCGTCATGGAGTTCATTACGGGGACAACACTGAGCGATCGCATGGCCCGCGGCGCGCTCTCCCTCCGCGAAGCACTCCACGTTGCCAGACAGATCGCCCAGGCCCTTGAATACGCTCATGAACGCAGCGTGATCCACCGCGACCTGAAGCCATCGAATATCAAAATCACACCTGAAGGCAGCGTCAAGTTGCTTGACTTCGGATTGGCAAAAACGATCGCCGCCTTCCGGCATGATACGGATGCCGACTCGTCGACGACGCTGACGACCACTGCAACTGCGCCCGGTCAGCTCATGGGTACAGCCGCCTACATGAGTCCGGAGCAGGCGCGGGGGAACCCCATAGACAAGCGGACAGACATTTGGGCATTCGGTGTCGTGCTGTTTGAGATGTTGACGGGACGGCACGCATTCAGCGGCGGGACGCGTTCCGAGACGATTGCGGCCATTTTGAAGGACCAACCGAATTGGGAAGTGCTGCCGCGAAGCGTGCCACCTAATGTTCGCAGGCTGTTGACCCGCTGCCTGGCAAAAGACCCCGGCGAGCGGCTGCGGGACATAGGGGATGCAAGGCTGGAAATTGAGGACACAGAGAAGCCGTCACCCTTGGCGGACACCGAAACGACGGCCTCTCCCCACGCCACTCTTTTCAGACGGCCGGCAGTGTGGGCTCTCATTGTGCTATCCGCAATTTCGTTGAGCGCTGCGCTGATGTTGCGGTTCCGCCCAGCACCACCCGTGTTGCGCACGCACTTGACGATCCCGCTGGTTCCAGGCCAGCAACTGACGGGGCCGCCCGCGATTTCAGCCGACGGTCGAATCATCGCTTGGACCAGCCGAACCGACACCGGGAGACCCTTGCTCTATGTCCGTCCCTTGAATGAGCCGGAGGCAAAAGTGATCAGCGGAAGTGAGGACGCATATCTACCTTTCTTCTCGCCGGACGGTGAATGGGTGGCGTTTTTTGCTCACGGGCGGCTCATGAAGGCGGCTGTTTCCGGGGGCTCTATGATGACAGTTGCCGATGCTCCAGACTCTTGGGGAGGCACGTGGAACCAAGAGGGGGTGATTGTCTTCGTTCCGGGGTTCAATGCGGGACTCGTGAGGGTCTCTGCGAACGGAGGCCGCACGGAGAGGCTCACAAAACCGGATGGAGCTGCCGGGGGATCCGGGCACATGTACCCGCAGTTTCTCCCGGACGGAAAGCACGTAATTTTCTCATTGTGGTCTCCTGAGGCGGAACGGGGGGGAACGGCGCTCTTGTCGTTGGCAAGTATGCAATGGAAGCTGGTTCTGCCGGAATGGTCGGAGGTGGCCTATGTAGTTCCTGGGTATCTAGTGGTTGGCGACCATGGTGCAGGCCTGAGAATCGCTCCGTTGGATCCCGAGCATCCTGCTGCGGTACGAGTTGGGCAGGCTATTCTGAACCGGCCGGTCGCTTTTCTCGCGGATCAGGCGCGCTCGTGGTTCGCCGTCTCACAGAACGGAACGGTGGTATCCGTTCCGGCTGACTTCACAAAATCGACGCTGGTCTGGGCAGATCGAAATGGCCGCGCCGAGCCGCTGACTACGGAGCAGCGTGATTACTGGCAGCCGGTGCTTTCGCCGGATGGGGAACGAGTCGCAGTGAGAATTGGCGGAGACCTTTGGCTGTACGACCTGCAACGCGCGACCCTTAGCCGGCTCACATTTTCCGGGTTCAACGGCTACCCGGTGTGGACTCGGGATGGCTCGGCCGTGATTTACACTTCCAACCGAGGCGGCGACTTTAATCTCTACTCGCAACCGGCCAGTGGCTCGGCGGCGGCAAGACATCTGCTGAAGAGAGAGTCGACGCAAATGCCGTGCTCTGTCTCGCCCGACGGGACCGTGGCGTTTGTGGATGTTCAAGCTGAGACGGGACGCGACCTCTGGACGCTGGCTCCCGATGGCAAAGCCTCCCCGTTCCTAGTCACGCCATTCAATGAGGCCTATTGCCGGTTCTCGCCAAACGGGCGCTTCATTGCGTATTCTTCGGACGAGTCCGGCCGCCGGGAAGTTTATGTGCAGCCCTTTCCCGGACCGGGTGAGAAAATCGCGATTTCCACCAACGGGGGAAACTTCCCAGTGTGGTCAAGGAATGGACGCGAGCTTTTTTTCCGGCAAGGCGACGCCATGATGGTGGTGGATGTCAACACAGCAGAAGTCTTTAGAGCGACACGCGAGCGTCAATTGTTCACCAGCAAAGACCTGGGGTTTCGCGGAGAATTCGACGTGTCGAGGGATGGCAAGCGGTTCCTGATGGTGCACCGGGAACCCGGCTCATGGCCTGTGCAACTCGACGTGGTCTTGAATTGCTTAGACAATCTTCAAAGCGCAAAGGACGTGCATTAGCGGCGATGGAATTACGTCAGCTGGTTCCACGTTCCGTAAGTTGGGTTGGTGCCCTGAAAGTCGAGAGAGAACCCCAAGAACGAATTCAGCCGAGCCCAAGCCCCAGGTTCCAACAGCGAATCTGGGGCACCCTCCGTGTTTATTCGGTGGGAGCGGGTCGAGAGTTTGTAGCTCCGCTCTATGAAGATTGCTCAAGAAGTAGGAAGCAGCAATCCGGGCCACTCGCCTGCTAGCCGGATAGGCGCGGCAGGGAGACGAAACCAATCTGGACGACGGAGGAGGTTGAGGGAGAAGTGTCCGAGAAATCACTGCGGAATGGGGCAAATCATGGCTTGTTGGTCCTGGTAAGGGCCCTGCCAAGCGCGTCCGGTTCTTTGGCTCTAGAACGAATGCAGAAAAAGATCGCAGCAGCGGCAACTGGCGGTATACTGTCGCCGCCGGAAAAGCAAAATGGAAATTCCGGTTAATGATCGTGGCGTTTGCGTCATCACGAGCACGGAGGTGAAACGGATGAGCCCTTCTGCCGCGCGGCTGCTCTTCTGGTCGCCGAGAATCCTCGCCATTGCCTTTGCTATTTTCTTAAGCCTCTTCGCGCTGGATGCTTTCGGCGAGTTTCCTGGATTCTGGAATTCGGCACTCGCATTCCTAATCCATCTGGTTCCGGCATTGGTCGTTGTTGTCGTGTTGGTTGCTGCCTGGAAGTGGGAGTGGATTGGCGCGGTTGTGTTCTCACTGCTGGCGGCGCTCTATTCATGGACTGCGCTGCACAGGCATTTTCATTGGGCAATCTTCCTGGCGATCCCTTTGCCTCTGCTCGTAATTGCCGGGCTGTTTCTGACGAACTGGATCGAGCGCTCGAAGCTGCGCACTGCCCGCTGAGCGCTTGAATCGAGCGAACCGCGCCACGACTGCGCGAGCACAAGAGGCGGCGTGTGCGACAGTGAGAACGGGGCGCCGGAGCGCGCAGCGACCGGGACGAACGTGGCGGCTATGCGGAGCGGCGGGAGCAGGAGGTTTTTGGGATACGGGGCTTGTGCGGTAATAGCCATTTGATGGGAGCGGGTCGAAGAGTTTGTAGCTCCACATAGAGTAGGAAGAAGGGGCGAGCCCAAGACCCAGGTTCCAACAGCGAACCTGGGGCACCCTTCGTGTCTATTTGCTGGGCGCGGGTCGAAGAGTTTGTAGCTCCACATAGAGTAGGAAGAAGGGGCGAGCCCAAGACACAGGTTGCAACAGCGAACGTGGGGGACCCACCGTGTTTACTTGATGGGAGCGGGGCGAAGAGTTTGTAGCTCCGCTCTGAGAAGATTGCTCAAGAAGGAAGAGGCAGCAATACGCGCAACGCGCCGAGTGCATTCCATCATGGACGCGGTCATTCCAGTACCCATTGCCCCGTCTTTTCGACAAAGCGGAATGCATATCGCGGGTACAATGTCTCATCCCGTTCCGCGCGGACGACCCTGGCCTTGCCAACCAATTGTTCGGCCGAGCCCACAAGGTAAACATGCACCGTCGAATTTGGGCCGAGTGCGATGCTACAGGAACACAAGAAACTGCTGCGGCTCAGGTTTTCGGTAGTGGTCAGAACCGAAAACGCCTCTCCGTGCTCATCCGTTCCCGAGAGCTTCAAGGGCACCCGAAGACGGACGCGGGGTTCACTTCTGCGCTCCTTCCGGCCATTTTTTAAGAATGCTTGCAAGGATTGGCGCAAAGCGTCAAAGTCCACGGGCTTCTCAAAGTAGCCAACAACGCCTAACTCGCGACAAAACTCCTTGGTCTTGGATCCAGCTTCGCCACTAATCACAAATACAGGAGTCAACTGGGTGGCGCTGAGCGATGTAAAGGTCTGCAAGAGTTCGAACCCCGAGTATCTCGGCATGCGCAGGTCCAGCAGGATTGCGTCTGGTTTGTGCTCCAGTGCGAGGGCCAGAGCCTGTTCCGGCTCACCCGTGTCAACAATTTCGTAGGAGTCCATCAGATTGAGCCGAATCAGCCGCCGTACTGCTTCTTCGTCATCGACAATCAAAAGTTTCGCCATACCGAGTTTTACTCAAACTTTCTGCCGCGGCAATTCCGCCACCAGCGGCGCTTGCTGTCCTGCAATCGCGTGAACCGATTTGAGAACTTCACGAACTTTCGAGATCAGAACATCTTCCGTGAACGGCTTATGGAGCAAATGGGTTCCTTCTTCAAGAACTCCGTGACCAGCAATGAAACTGTCCGTATAGCCCGACATGTAAAGCACTTTCAATCCAGGCCGCTTCGGGAGCAATTGTTCAGCCAGGACCCTTCCGTTCATCCCGGGCATCACGACGTCCGTCAGGAGCAAATGAATTTTCCCGGAAAACTCCGCCGCGACCTTGAGAGCTTCTTCTCCGCTGGAAGCCGTAAGAACTTGAAAACCACGCTGTTCCAAAAAAATCTGTGCCAGCTTTCTCAAGGGCTCCGCATCCTCGACCACGAGTATCGTCTCGTTTCCCTGCAGGATGGGCGAGGGCGAGGTCCCCTCCGCCGCGTGCGTAACCGCCTCCTCGACGCGGGGAAGGAAGATTTGGAAACAAGAACCCTTGCCCGGTTCGCTGTCCACCCAGATATAACCACCGCTTTGCTTCATGATGCCGTAAACCGTCGCAAGGCCTAATCCCGTCCCCTTGCCGACTTCCTTGGTAGTGAAAAATGGCTCGAAAATGTGCAGCAGAGTTTCGCTGTTCATGCCAACGCCCGAATCCGCGACCGAGAGCATGACGTACTTCCCCGGTTTTGCTCCCGGGTGGTGCCGCGCATACATTTCGTCCAGTACGACATCCGCTGTCCCGATGGTCAGCCTGCCGCCGCTCGGCATAGCATCCCGGGCGTTGACCGCCAGGTTCATCACCACCTGTTCTATCTGTCCCTGGTCGGCCTTCACACTCCCAATCGCGGGTTCAAGTTTCGTGGTTATGGCGATGTCCTCACCGAGCAATCGGGGAAGCATTTTCACCATGTCGGAAACCAGCTCATTCAAGTTCAGGACTTTCGGGGTCAAAATCTGTTGCCGGCTAAACGCGAGCAATTGACGCGTCAGCGCCGTGGCGCGCTGCCCCGCTTTCTCGATCTCCTCCACGTACTCGTGCAATGGGTTATCGCCTTCCATTTTCCGCTCGAGCATCTGGCTGTAACCGATAATCACTCCCAGCAGATTATTGAAATCGTGGGCAATCCCACCCGACAGACGCCCCACAGCCTCCATCTTTGCCGCCGCCCGGAGTTGACGCTCGAGAACCCGTCTCTCGGTGATATCTTTGACAAAGACCTCGCTATAGCTAGAATTCTCGTCCTCGCCTTTCACTCTCCGGCCGCTGCACAGCACAGTGATGGGGGAATCATCCTTGCGTTTCCACTCCATCTCCACGTCCTTAAATTCGTCCGTGCCGCCCATTAATTCCACCAAGCGCTGAAAATCCGCTGGGTTGCGAAAAATATTTGCCCCAAGGGTGACATCCAACAATTCCTTCGAGGTCCGGTAACCCAACATTTCTTGCAATGCCGAATTGACTCGCAGGAAGCGGCCGTCCACACTGGCGCGAAAAATCCCATAGGGTGCGCCCTCAACCACGGAACGGAAACTCATTTCGGACTGCCGTAATGCTTCTTCCGCGAGCTTTCCCACAGTGATGTCGCGGCCGATACCGATAATCCCGATCGTCTCGCCTTGCCGGTTGCGCAAGGGAACCTTTGATGTCGAGAGCCACTTCGCGTTTCCTGCGGCGTCCACCGCCCGCTCCTCCCGATTCACCAGCGGCTGTCCGGTTTGGAGCATGGCTCGCTCATCGGAATAGAAGGCCGTTGCAAGTTCTCTCGGAAAATAATCGAAATCCGCCTTTCCGAGCAAATCCTCGGGGTTCTTCGCGCCCACAAGCTCGGCAAGTGCGCGGTTTGCCACAACGAAGCGGCTCTCGTCATCCTTCACGTAGATGTAATCGGGCATGTTATCGATCATCGTGCGCAACAAATCGTGCTGAGCCCGGAGCGCATCCTCGGCTCGCTTGCGCCCGGTGACGTCGCGATTGACGATGACCAGCAAGTCGGGCTCGCCCTTGCCCGAGCGGATCACGCTGGACGTGGATTCCAGGACCCGCCACGTGCCGTCCTTGTGGCGCATTCGGTATTCGAGAGCTTTGCCCTTGCCAGTGCGCCGGGCCTCCACCCCAGCGGCTATCACCCGCTCGCGGTCGTCAGGATGAATCTGCTCAAACGACGATGATCGCTGAAGCTCGGCGGGTGAATAGCCCAGGACTCTCTGATAGGAAAGACTGTTGTAGATTCGCTTCCCTTGCGTGTCCACCACCGCAATCATGTCGGCGGCATTTTCGGTAATCAAACGGAAAAGCTTTTCTCTCGCTTCCAACCGCCGACGTATTCGATGGATTTGCAGTTGCTGGTATATGGTGTACAGGTCGAAGAGCAGTACCATGCCCAGGAGTCCCCACACAGCCTGGCGCAAGGCGAGGACGGCCTCCCAGTCATAATGGGAATGCAGGAGGACGGGCAGAAAAGAAAAAATCCCAAATGTGAGTAAGAGGGTGATGGCTATGGCTGTCGACGACAACCACCATTCGCGCCGCTCAATATGACGTGACCCCAGTCCGCGAGTCTCGCTCTCCGGTTCGCTGAAATCTTCGATGTTCCGCGTGTCAGTCTGTTTCATAGGCCATAGCTCAGTCGATCGAAACTTTGATTTCGGTTACCGTATCCTGCCGGGATCATTTCCCTAGGCCACGCCTTCGGTTGTTTGCTGGGCAGTTCAATCTGCCGTCGCAACACGAGCATTCCTTTCAAGGTTCTCCCCCGTGCCCCTCACCGGTAGCCGGCACGACCACCATCGGGCATCATGGCCGACAGGAGTATTGGTACCCGCAAGACGACGAGCCTGCTTCTGCGCCGATATTTCCCCTCCATCCTATTCGTAGCTCTTTCCAGGCTCGATTTACTGGTGTCTTCTGACATGTTGCTGCAGTCTCCTGATAGAAAACTGCCGCTGAATTGCCCAACACACTGTCACCAGGCCGACCGCCGAGATAGTCGCACCAGCGATAAGGTAAAAGTCCATGTACCACTCGGAGCCGGCGTTCGATTGGTAGAGGAGGTAGATCCCAGCCAAGAAGAGTGTTGGGGGAAAGAGAATGCCGAGGCTGGAATGCTTTCTCATGGATGCCTGGGCAAAGGCCGCGTGCGCTATTCTGAGAAAAGTCTAACCTTCGTAAACACGTTCATTCTAGAACAACTCTTCTAGCCTCAAGTGGACTTAGATTACCTAGTTGCTCCAAATGACAACAGGGAGATTCGCGAATGGTGCATCCTCCGTGTGTTAGGGGTGTTCCTGGGTGGGCGGCCCGGGCTTAAAGTCTTAAGTAGTCAGTTATAAGTTTTAAGTGCTCGGAGAAGAGAGGAGGAGACAAGAGAGGACAAGAGAGGACAAGAGGAGACAAGAAGAGGACAAGAGAGGAGAAGAGAAGAGAGGAAATGAGAGGAAAGCAACGGAGAGGAGAAGAGAGGGGAAGAGAGAAGAGAAGAGAGGAAAGGAAAGGAGGAAAACCACGCAGCCGGCAATAAATTCAGGTCAGAATGCCTACACGTAACAGCGACGTGGGGCACCCAACTCCTCCGACGCCCATTGCGCCCGGCCACCCCCGGGACACCAGTACTGGAATGAAGCATCTTCCTGTGCAGCTGATCAGGCCATTTCTTTTTTTTGCGGTCTAGCGTCCACAATGAACCGATGGTACCGGTGGCCTGTTGTAATTTGGTTGGGACTGTTGAATAATGAGGCACATTTGAAACCAGACCACAATTGTTGGTTCAATGGAAAAAATTGTCATCGACGCGAAGGAGGTGGCAGGGGTCGTATCGACACCTCCCGATCAACTGAGCCGGTTGGAGCCTAAGCTCCCGCCCCCGGTCCCGTTGTGGGCCAAACTGGCCATGGCTCCCCTCGTCCTTGTCCTGCCCGTGCTGTGCCTGTTCGCGCTGGTTTTCCGGGTAGCCATGCGAGGATTGCCCCCGCGAACGCGATTCGCGTGGCTTTCTTTTCTTTCTACGCTGCTGATTATAAGCGGGTTATTGACTTCGATTGTCGCTGTGGGGGCAGTGGCACTGGTGCCTTTGCCGGCCATCGTCAGCACCAGCCTGGATGAATTGGACAGCCGAAGTACATTTCCATCACTCCCGTCTGCTGTGCCGATGACTGGCCGGGAAATCTCCGAGCAACTAAAGCCTCTGGTCGCAGTCATCAGTCCTGCGCGGCGGACCTGGTTCTCGCGTAACGAAGCCCCTTCCGCAGGTTTTGGCGCGGGCGTGTTGTTGAAAGCTGGGCCGGAGGGTTATCTGATTCTCACGGCGCGGCACGTCATCGACGAGTCGATCACCGCGCGTGGCGGGACCCGCGCACTGGTGGCTATGGCTTCCGGAACGTGGGCTGGGGCGGACGTCATCGCCCGCCACAAGAATCTTGATTTGTGTCTTCTCTGGATGCCCCGAAGGTCAGGGAGTGGAAATTTTGTACAGCCCATCGTGGCCGAGAGCCAGGTCAGCGAAGGGGAAAATATTTTCGTGATTGGGCATCCGCAGGGATTTCGGTTCACGCTGAGCACGGGGATCATCTCGCGAACCGATGGAACGGCACTACAGATTTCCGCACCCGTAAGCCCCGGAAATAGCGGAGGGCCCGTTTACGACGAGCACGGAAACCTGGTCGGAATTGTCACCTCGATGGTAGACCGCAGAAGCAACCCAAACGCCGAAAATCTGAATTTTGCCGTGCGGGCAGAGGCGGTAGTGGAGCCAGACAATTGGGAATATGCAAAAGACGGCCGCAAACATCTGGATAACTATGTGAGTTCGCGACCGGAAAAGAAGCGGGAATAGGTTTGAATTCAAGGACCACGAGGCCATGCCCACAATCAACGTGACCGTATACGATTCGACGGAAAACAAGCGGGTACCGGTGGAGCTGCCGGATGATGCCCCTTGCAACAAAATCATTGCCGTCCTGGTCCAGAAGCTGCGGCTACCCACGAATGGCCCTGACGGAGCGCCATTGAGCTACAAATTTCACCACAAGAACTCCGGGCGCCAGATCCAGGACACGCAGACACTGGCGGAAGCCCAGGTGAAAGACGGGGATATTCTCCGTTTACAACCTGAAATCACGGCGGGTTGAAAAACAGAGCGCAGCCATGGTGACTATCCAGAAGAGCGAGCTGCACGAGGATCGCTACAGCCGCTTGCGTTTGATCCCCTGGTGGGATCAGACGAAGATCGCCACGTGCCGAGTTCTGGTGATCGGAGCCGGCGCACTGGGAAATGAGATTCTGAAAAACCTGGCCCTTCTGGGATTCCGCAAGATCATTGTGGTGGATCTAGATCGAATCGAGGAGTCCAACCTTTCCCGAACGATACTCTTTCGCCCAGTGGACATCGGTGAATTTAAGGCTGTCGCTGCCGCGCGGGCGTATCGCGCCATCGCCGCTGATTCCGTAGTGCAACCCTTAATAGGCAACGTCCTGCGGGACTGCGGCTTGGGCCTTTTTGAATGGAGTGACGTCATCCTGGCTGGATTGGACAACCGGGAAGCCCGGCTATGGATCAACCGGTCTGCGTGGAAGGTCAACAGGCCCTGGATTGACGGGGCTATTGAGGGGATCAACGGGGTAGCGCGCGTTTTTCTTCCTGGAAAAGCGCCCTGTTACGAATGCACCCTCAGCGAGGTCGATTGGGCGATCCTCCAGCGCCGGATGTCTTGCAACCTGTTGGTACATGAAGATATCCCCGAAGGGAAGATTCCGACTACGCCCACAATCTCCTCAATCATTGGGGGGATTCAAGTCCAGGAAGCCGTGAAGCTGATTCACGGCATGCCGACTCTGGCAAGCAGCGGATTCATTTTCGAGGGCTTACATCATTCTTCCTATACCGTGAAATACACCGAAAATCCGGATTGCATGAGTCATTACACAATTCCGGAAATTGTCCGGTTGCCGCAGCATTCCCATGAGTTATCCCTTGAACAGTTGTGGAGACGCGCGCAAACGGACCTGGCATCCTCCGAAGCGATCCTGGAGTTCAGCCGCGACGTGATTCAAAAGCTGGTCTGTCCTGACTGTGGTGCCGAGGAAGAACAATTTGTGCCGGTCGGCGGGCTGCATTACGAACAAGGACACTGCCCGAGCGATGGTCACATGCGAATCGTGCACACAACTCACGGCTTCTCAGGGATGGAACCCTATAACTCTCGAAGACTCGACCAGCTCGGGCTGCCACCATTTGATATTTTCCTAGCGCGCAGCGGCGCGCGTGAAATTGGCTATTTGCTGGATGGAGATCGGGAAACGATACTCGGCCCCCTGGCAAGGGAAGGCGAGTGATGTCAAAAGCGAAGCGAGAAAAGCCGGCAACTGTGCGGATCAGCAGCGATATCGCGCGCGAAATACGGCAGCACGCGCGGTCGAACAATAAAACAGAGGTGTGTGGTGTGCTCATCGGTGGTGAGTCCGATGGCGTTACCACAATCGAGGCTTGCATTGCCGGTGTCAACGCTGCCCAGGGCGGCGCCCATGTGACTTTCACCCAGGATACCTGGGAGCACATCTACAAGATTAAGGATCGCGATTATCCGGAGGAGCGCATCGTCGGCTGGTACCACTCGCATCCCGGCTTCGGCGTCTTCCTCTCCGATCATGACACGTTCATTCATAAGAACTTTTTCTCCTCACCTCAGCAGGTTGCCTGGGTCTACGATCCCCACTCGGACGAGGAGGGCTGCTTTGGTTGGAGAGGCGAGCGCATCGAACGCCTGGCGCAGTTTAGTTTTGTGGACGGCAGGGGCGGGGAAGTGGCCGGCGGCTCCGATAGCCCCCGGTCTCGCGCGGGAAGAATGGAAGAGCAGGGTGAATCAGAGGGTGAGGACCGCCGCCAAACGACGAGCGAGGAGGATTCTGATCTTTCCCGATTGGCACAAACTGTCTATGCGGTGTTTTCTTACCTGGCGATCTTCCTGCTGGGTGCAGTTTTGGCCTGGTATTTTATCCCGCGTATCGTTGTTGTGCCGGTCCCTGTAGACCCGCAGACCGGGCAGCCACTGCAAGTTCGGCCGGATAATTCCTCTACCATTCCCCCAACACCTGACTCGTCTTCTAAAGAGAAGAATCCGAATCGCCTGCCCGACAGTTCCGACCAATCCAAGTCTGGCGACACAAAGAGGGACGATGCCCACAAGTAGAAACGGGGAGCCTCTCAAGATTACTTCGGAAGAGCTGGCCAGGGTGGTCCTGCCAGAGGATTCGCCCACACCCGTCGCCGCGTCCCAAACTCCAGGCGCTAAGTCTTATGGCACAATCACCGACGCGGCCGACAAAGCCCCCGCCATCACGGAAGAACGTGGAAGCCTCCTGCTGCAAGGATGGTTCTATCTTGGAGCGGCAGGGCTTCTCGGCGCGGTGCTCGGGTGGGGCCTTTGTGAGCCGGGTTTCGTCGATCCGCCCGGGGGACATCGCTGGGGCAACATCTTGATGATTCCCGTTATTATCACACTGATGTGTATCGGATTTGGGATTGCAGAAAGTCTTGTCGAGCGATCCCTCCGCAAGGCCCTTCTCCGCGGCCTCCTGGCCCTCCCGTTGGGGATCGTACTCGGCTTCATTTTCGAGTTTATTGCCAACATCATTTACAACATCGGCCTCGCTATTTGCGCAGAAGCGGGTGTGCAGTCCTATCGAAATCCCATGGCCTGGATCGCCAGAGGAATAGCCTGGGCTGTGTTTGGAGCGGCGGGCGGAACGATCTACGGCATAGTCGGACAGTCGCTCAAAAAAGCCAAGTACGGGATTATGGGCGGGATGATCGGAGCTGGAATTGGGGGGACTATCTTCGACCCCATTTCTATGGCAACCAATGGTGGAAGTGTGAGCCGCGCCGTGGGATTCGCCCTCGTAGGCGTGGCCACGGGGATGGCCATGGGCTGGGTTGAAAGCGCGCTCAAGGACCGTTGGCTGTATGTGACAGCCGGGCCACTCGCGGGAAAGCAATTCATCCTCTATAAGGATCGAACAACAATTGGAAGCCGGCAGGAGGCAGATATCTACCTATTCAAAGATGCGAACATTTTGCCCCAGCACGCCGTGATCGGAATCAGCGGGGCACGCGTGCAATTCAAGGCGTTGGGAGCAGCGTACGTCGGGGGAAGTCCCATCCAGACGCGCGTCCTCCAGGATGGGGATCTTCTGCAGATTGGCCGGTACGGCTTTCGGTATAAGGAGAGGCACCGCGCATGACGGCTCCCATTTGCCCCTACTGCCGAGCAGTGATTGAGCCGGACAGCGGCAATGAGTTGTTGTGCGCGGGTTGCGGCACGCCGCATCACGCGGATTGTTATGCGGAAAATGGCGGATGCACGGTGTTCGGTTGCAGCGCTGCGCCTGGGGAAGAGCAAAAGCTCACGCTAACCGGCGTGGACTTGTCCGGCACGCCGCCCTCTGCGTCCGGCAATATCCCGGAAATGCTGCCGGGCGTTGGCCTGATGCCTCCCGGTTGGACTCCAAATTCTCCGCCCAAACCCGTGAAGGCGCCACCCCCTCCGTTGCCACCGGGAGCGTCCGCGGCCCGGGCCGCCGAGGCTGCGCCCGCAGCGACAGCCGTGCCACGTTTCGGTACAGGGAGCGTGCTATTTGGGAGTCAGCCCGTGGCTGCGGTCGCCTTGGCGCAGGCGCACACCCCCACAGATTTTGATGAGGTTCCAAACCCCGTTGCAAAAAATCGCATGACCTTTATTGTATTGGGAGTTCTCCTGGGAGCATTCGGCGCACACAATTTTTACGCTGGTTATCGAGGGAAGGCCATCGCGCAACTCTGTATCAGCTTGTTTTCCCTGGGTTTCGCAAGTCCGATGAGTTGGGTTTGGGCGGTGATTGACGTATGGACAGTGGATCGGGACAATCAGGGCATCAAATTCAAATCGTAGGGGTCTGACTTCATGAACTATACGGTAAAACGCGGTGAAGAGAGATTCGGGCCGTACACACTGACTGATCTGCAAAAGTATTTTCAAGAAGGGCGGGTACTACCCGGAGATTTCGCGCAGAGCGAAGGAATGACGGAATGGGTGCCCGTCTCTCAAATCCTGGGCAACATCCCATTGCCGGCTTTGGCGCCCGCCGCCGGCGCTTCAACTGTACCCGCGCAAGAGCTTGTGCCCTTGCCGCCTAATCTACATTGGGCGGTTCTGCTCGTTCTCTTGGTGATTGTAAGGGTGCTGCAGAGCATGTTGGCGGTGCTGTTTACTTGGGTATGGGCACTGATTCTGGCGAATTGGGCACGCAAGTTGAGCGGGAATAACAAGTCGATGGTTCTTGTGGCGATGTATCCGGCGGGGTTTGTCGCCGGGGTGATAGCGATTGGTTTTGGGACCACCTCGCACGAGCCGGGGTTCTCCGCGCTGGGAGCAGTGTTCATTATTGCGGGTGTGATCGCGTATATTTTCGGCATTTTCAAGATTCGCGATGCCATGGAGGAGTATTACAACTCCCGCGAGAATATCGCGCTTACGCTGAGCGGAGTTATGACGTTCTTCTTCAGCATCATTTATCTGCAGTACCACGTAAATCGTATCGCGCGTTGGAAGAAGACCGGCATTCTATCCTGATCACCGCGGATTGATCATGCCATCACCCCGAACCCGCCGACTCCTCCTTGATCATCAGATTCTGACGGCGCGCCTGTCTGACTGGCCGCTCATCCAAATCACCGGAACCGCGGGGATTCCGCCGGAAATCTACCGTTTCACTTACAATATTCGCGGGCTCTATGTTTCGAGCACAGGAGAAATCCTCGAGCGGAACGTTCATGTGCTCGAGGTCAACCTCTCTCTCGGGTACCCACGCCGCGCCCCGCAATGCCGGATGCTCATACCCGTGTTCCACCCGAATTTCGATGACGCCATGGTCTGTATCGGCGACTTTTGGGCGGCGTCGGAGGGTTTGGATGACCTGGTTATTCGCATCGGCCGAATGATTGCCTACCAGGAATACAACACCAAGAGTCCTTTGAATGGGCTGGCGGCAAAGTGGGCCGCGCAGAACACTAATCTGCTCCCGATTGACGCGCGAAGTATTTCTCCGCCCTTGAGTGATGCAGCGCCTGTCGCCGGCCCGAATGCAGCGCCAGAAGCTACTGCAAGCGACAGTAATCCCAAGGAAACGCGGGGCGATCCGTGGGCGGAGAAAATCTCCATTGCCTGATTCCTTGACGTTTTATGCAGCGGACAAGTCTTTTGCGTAAGGCATGGGGAATAGTCTTCCTGCACCCTTCGCTTTGGCAGGGGAAGCAACCAGAGAGGTGTGGACGCGAAAGCCAAACGGGCCCCAAAACAGCGCTGCCAGTTGAAACTTTTCCTGCCCGGCAGCCGTATCCACCGTATAGGATTCCGGGTAATCACCAATAAAGTCAGGCTCGCTTTGAGAGCCAGCAGCACCGGAATGGTCGAGGTCTCTCCGTTTCATCGCACGAGGTCAACGCAATTGAAAACACCTGGAAGATTCCTCTTCACCTTCGCTGCAGTCCTGCTTCTTGCCCTGATGGCGCTGCTGGCGGGCGGGGCAGCGAGGCATGAATCCGTGACCTTCGATGAAATCGCGCACATCGGCGCTGGGGTGAGCTATCTCCAGAAATTAGATATGCGGATGAACGAGGAGCATCCCCCGTTGGCGAAGGTAGTGGCCGCGTTGCCGCTGGTTCTGCGAGGAGCGCATGCCGACTACTCCCAGATCTCCTGGACGATTAGCCACAAAATGTTCTACCAGTTTTTGGGCGAGTGGGTGTTCGGACACTGGTTCCTCATGCGGTGGAATGATCCTTATTCCACGGTGCTTTGGGCGCGAGCGCCCATGTTGTTGATGACCTTGTTGCTCGGACTCACTCTTTTTATTTATGGCACGCGGTTAGGCAGTCCCTGGGGAGGCTTGCTGTGCCTCTCTGCGTTCGTAACGATGCCGGCGTTTATCGCATTTGGCCCGCTGGTGATTACGGACATCGCAGTTTCGTTGTTCTGGGTGCTGACGGTTTGGCAACTCCCGAATATGTGGCGTTCTCCCACGCGAGGAACAGTCGTGAAGTTTGGCCTGGTGCTGGCCGGGGCTTTGCTATCGAAGTTTTCGTCGGGATTGTTGTTCTTCGTGTTCGTCGGCTTTGCGCTGAGTTTGCGATTCAAGCCGCTACCGGAGCAACCGGTTGAGAAGACGGAACTGCGCCGCTGGCGCCGGCGGGCGTGGCGAAATATTGCAGTGGGGACTCTCTGGTCTTCATTATTCGTTTACATCGTGTATTTGGTCCTCTCCTGGAACGAACCAACAGATTCGTTCCAGATCATCCCGCATTTTCCCGCCTCGCCGATTCTGCGGCGACTGCTCATGCCCGTGTGGCTGTACCTGCGTGGTTTAGCCGGGTTTGCCCTCAGCGCTTCGAGCCGGCCCACGTTCATCCTTGGCCATGCTTATTCACACGGAGTGTGGTTTTATTTCCCCGCGCTCTTCCTTTTGAAATCGCAATTGTCGTTTCTTCTGCTGCTCCTTCTTGCCGCCGTGGCGGCCTTGCTCGTGAGGAGCCGGTTACGCGCGCAGCCGGCGATCCCAGCCGGCAAAGGCCTGGAATGGCGCAGCGTGTGGGTTTCCCTGGTGGTTTTCGTCGCGGCCTGCATGCTGAACCGGTTGGACATCAGCATCCGCCATTTCTCGATTGCGCTGGCGCTTATTGTCTTGCTGCTCGCGCCCCTGCCGCGCATGCTGAAACTGCTGCGGGACGCGAACCCGCAAGCGGCACGCATCGGGAGCTGGCTGGCGATTGCGCTGGTGCTAGCTTCCATCGTTACGGCCATACGCACCTACCCGAACTATATTCCTTACCTGAACATACTCAGCATGGGACGGCCGGGGTACACCCTGGTCAACGACTCGAATCTCGACTGGAACCACGCTCTTCCGGAAGTTGAAAGATTCGTGCGGCAGCACGGTGTGCAGCAGGTGCTACTCGATGAGTATGGGTTTGCAGAGCCTGCCGCTTACGTTCCCCAGGCGGTGCTTTGGAGTTGCCAGCGACCTGTGCCGCACGACGGGGGTCAATGGGCGGTAGTCTCCGCCAACTATATGATGGATTCTGGAAACTGCATTTGGCTGATGCAGTATCAGCACCAAGCGCTTGCCGGTGGCAGCATGTACGCGGTGCAACTTCCGGAGGTCATTCCCGCGGCGGGCCAGCCCGGCGGGCCACCGCTGCCCGCAGACTACCGGTGGCTCGGAGGCACGCGAGAATTCGAACCGCTTGAAATATTCTCGAAATGTGTTCGCGATCCGCAGGAACTGCAGTCGACCATGGACCACTTGATGAAGATGGCGGAAAACTCCAGAAAGAATAAATAGGGAAGGGAGAATGTAGAAACGGAAGGCGGAGCGAGGCTCTGTCAAACGCCGCAAACGTGTGAACAATCTACTGCATCGTGGACATCAGCATAATCGGGAGCTGAACCGCAAACCGTAGCTGATGTTCCGGCAGACTGCGTGGCAAGAGACGGCGGCTTGGGAGGCTTACGAGCCGGCGTAGAGTTGAAATGGGGCCCAATAAAACGGTTTGGCGAAAACGGTGTGGGCGTTTGATTTGAGTAAGGAGAGCTTGGCATTGCGGAGGGCGGCCGCAGGGTCCTCCCCGTGGGTCAGCCCTTCATACAACGCGTCCATGATTCGCGGGGTTGAGGAGGCATCGCTAACCTCCCAGAGGGAAGCGATGACGTTGTGAGCGCCGGCGCGCAAGAAAGCCCAGGAGAGGCCGACGAGGCCCTCGCCGGCATAGGCGCGGGTGCCGGCACCATTGCAGGCGGAAATGGTGACGAGTTGCGCCTGCAAGGGATGTGCCACGAGAATTCAAAACAAGTGAAGCAACTCCTGGCACCATACGTAGATCGCTTTTTGCGTACACGCAGGTTGGCGGCATTCCTGTCAACAAAGTAACGCGTTCAGTCCGGAAAACTGGAGCGGGAAACTGCCCCGGGGGGAAGTCGAGTCGAGCAGCATTGAAAAAATTCAGGCGTCGCATTCTCAGGGACAGAAAAAAGCGGCGCTAAGAGCGCGCAACACCCTGAAAACGTCGCGGGTTGTAAATCGAATACACCGCTAAGCGTGGGGGGCAAGGACATGGTATCGGCAAAACCGGAATGCAAGGTGAGTTATTGTGCAAAGCCGGCAGTCACTGACCTGGCGGGACAGGATCTGTGTCTCGATCATTTTCTTGCCAGTTGCTACGAACGGCTGGATAGGCTGGAGGCCGTGGTTTGCAGGCCGTCATTGGAAGCGGCGGAAGACCTGGCCGCCGGTGCATTCCTGGAAGAGTGCTCGAAACGCACGCTTTTCATCTGTCTCCGCCACGAGTACCTCTCCAACCTGGATCGTTCGCGCTTGCTGAACATTCTGCTGCAGGCTGGCCACCTTCAATTGCAGTTGCGCAAACCAGTGGTCAAACGTCCGGGTCCGGTTTCCGGCCTTTCGGCAATTCTTTTTGGAAAGACTCCCGGCAAAACCAATAGTGTGGAAGACCGGAAGGACTATTGATCCGAGGGCTGGATCTAACCGCCCTGGAGAACCTCAACAAGGGAGGATATTCGGTATCTCCTGGACGGGATTCAGCTCGAAGATGCTCAGTTGAAGGGGGTCGTTGCTTCAGCCCAGGCCAGGGTCGAGCAGATCAAAGACAATCTCGCTGCTTCCTACGGAGCTTTGCGAGCATCATTTCAACAAGCCTATACCAGGAAAAACAAGCTTTTGTGATCGTGTTGAATTTGCTCGGAGTCGCTCTTCTTAACGCGAATCTCGTTGTCCTTTATGAACAAGTTTCATCAGATCAGGCGGCACAACAGGCGATCGTGGGCAAAGCTGCTGCGGTGAGTGCCGAGCCAGTCGCCAAGAATGGAAGCGACCAGCAGCAAGAGGATTTGGGCGCGGCCTATTCCCATAGTCGGGACCAGCTTGAGAAGGCTATCGAAAGTTAGCCATTTTGATCAGAACTTCTAAATTTTCAGACGACTTCAAGAACCACTCTTACACTGAAGTGCCTGGATTGCTGCTGATGGGCTTACTCGTATCGAACGGAATTTCGGGCCCATCTCGGTGAGTTCTCTTCCACCTGATGTTCACTAGGTTCCGAAGAGCAAGCGTTCGAGTATAGGGCCGAGAGCCAGGGCCGGGAGATAGCTGAGAGCCACCATGATGATCAAACAGGCGGTGAGCAGGACGCCGAACAAAAAGGAATGTGTCGGAAGGGTTCCCGACGAAGAAGGAGTATTTCGCTGTCGAGCAAAGAGAGCAGCGAATGCCAACGCTGGAATGGCCAAAGCAAATCTCCCCGCCATCATCGCTAATGCGGTGGTGAGATTGTAAAACGGAGTGTTCGCGCTGAGACCGGCAAAGGCTTGGCCATTATTGGCGAAGCAGGAAGCGTAGGCAAAAAGAATCTCGGTCAAGCCATGCGGGCCACTGTTGGTCGTCAACCCGGATAGTCCAACTCTAGTGCTCACCGCGATGGCGGTAAGCGGGAGAACAAACAGCGGCGCGGCCAAAGCGTACAGCATGATCATTTTGTTTTCGGCGGGCCCGATCTTTTTTCCCAGGTATTCCGGTGTACGCCCAACCATCAGTCCCGCCAGAAAGACGGCGATCGCGGCAGTCATAACCATGCTGTAGAGACCGGTCCCCAAACCACCGAAAACCAGCTCTCCCAGCAGCATGTTGACCAGCAAAACCATGCCAGCGAGCGAGGTGTAGCTATCATGCATGGAATTGTAGGATCCAGTGGCGGTGTTGGAAGTGACGACGGCCGTGAGCGTGGAGCCGCTGATGCCGTAGCGTACCTCCTTTCCTTCCATGTTTCCCCCAGACTGGTGCGGGCTACTCTGAAAATCCACACCGGCGAGACGCGGATTCCCCTTCTGTTCAAGGTGATGAACGAAGAGCAATCCGCAGGCGAAGAGAAACATCATCACGCAATAGAAAAGCCAACCCTGCCGAGGCTGACCAACCATCCGGCCGAAAGTGTTGGTCAATGCGGCGGGCAGCAGAATGATCGCTAACATTTCGAAGAAGTTTGCAAGCGGCGTCGGGTTTTCATACGGATGCGCTCCGTTTGCGTTAAAGAAGCCGCCACCATTCGTGCCAAGATTCTTGATGATCTCCAGTGCGGCTACAGGACCCTGCGGTATGACCTGCTGGGTGCCCTCAACGGTCCTGGCGATCACATAGTGGTGGACGTTCATCGGAACGCCCTGCCAAACGAGCAGCAGAGCGCCCAGCAATGCTCCCGGCAACAGGATCCAGAGCAGGCTCCGTGTCAGGTCAACCCAAAAATTGCCGAGCGTGCCGGAGAGCTGTCTGGCAAGGCCGCGGATAAAGGCAACACCCACCGCTAACCCCGCAGCGCCTGCGAGGAAGTTCTGCGCGCAGAGTCCTACCATCTGGCTGAAATAGCTCATGGTGTTCTCGCCAGCGTAGGCCTGCCAAGTCGTGGTCGTCGAAAAGCTAATCGCCGTGTTGAAAGCCAGGTCTGGGGATAAGGGCGTCGTGTGATACTGGGGGAAAAACCAGGGAAGAAACTGTTGCATTCTGAGGATTCCATAGAGAAGAAGCGTGCCGGCAAGGCCAAAGAGCACGAAACAGGTCGCATATTCCTTGCCGGTCATCTCCACATCTGGATCAATCGCAGCAATGCGATAGATAAGCCTCTCAACCGGAAGGCATAATCGATCAAGCACAGTCTGTTTCCTGGAAAAGACCCCTTCCATGTATCCGCCCAACGGCTTCACTAGAGCGGTGACAACGGCCAGGAACAACAGGTATTGAATTGCGCTGAAAAGATCCACCGGCCCTACTCAGGAGCGGGTCGAACGAAACGTTGCACTGTGCTCAGGGACATTCTCGATCCGGCCCTCACCTTGATTCTCCACTGAAATCGTTGATGAAACCTCGAGATTCGCTGAACTCCCCAGGAAACCAGTGATCTTGCAGTCTTCTCGCGGGCAATACTCTCACGCCGAATGCATCTTAGGCTACCCTTGGTACGTTGTGGTCCCGTTCCCACAACCCAACGCGATTGGGGACTTTCCTGATTGCCTCCCCCGCAGGCAACATTCCGGAAGCTTACCACGTAAGAAGAATCGCGAAACGCTTTTCGGAAAGTCCTGAGGGAGCCATAAGAACTTCATAAGTGCCTCAATCTAAGTCGCGGGAGAAACGTGCGCTTATCGAAAACGCCTCGGATCGAGATCCCCGCTCAGCCCTTGCAGCCTGGCCCGAGGCGTTTCCGATCAAGGCAAGCGACCACCCGGCCAGAATCCTAGGATCCTCCGCGAAAGGAGTGAACGCCGAACTCCGAATGGCCACTTCAATGGGTAGCCCGGAAGCCGTCACTTCCGACGGATCGCCTGAAATCGGAATGAGTAGCCGATCCCGATCAAATGATCCACCGCGGCAGACGATAAGCCCACGCCATAGTGGAAATCGAGCTGATGCCGTTCCGCGAGCTTGATGGCTGTTCCGAAATGCAGCAGGTGTTGCGGCCCACCGCGTTCTCGAAAGTCACCCGCGTACTCAACAAACACATCCCAGGGTCCTGTCAATTGCCGATCCAAGACAAAGGTGGACTCGCCGGTCAGATTTCGCGTACGGCCCTGCGTCGGCCAGTACAAGGAGAACATTCCAGCCGCCGTCCATTTGGCGGACAGCGCGCGCGACCAAGGCACCTGCAACCCAGGATCGTACCCACCGGAGGACACGGTATGGGCACCGGTCGGGAAACTGAGAAACAGGATCGCGGATACATCGAACCCACTCGGCGTGGCGCCAAGCTGTTCCTTTACTCCGAGGGCGAAGTCGCCGAATCCCGAGTCGCTGCCGCCGGCGGTGTCCAGGTTGTGGTAATAGTCCGGCATCGTGAAACGAAACTCAGTCCTTGTGGTGACGCCAAAGCGCACTAAGGTCTCCGGGCCGCCAACGATGCTCTGTCCCTGGCTGCTGGTTTCGAGGAAGCCATTCTCCGCCTGAATACTGCCAGCCGGGACGACAACGCTGGAGTTCGTAACTGCCGGACGATCCGTAGCGATCGGTTCCGGAGCAACAGCACTTGCAGGCTGATCTTGGCCATGGAGTGGCACCATCCCGGCCAAAACGAACGTCAGCAGAGCGGTGGAAATACGAGTCAGCATTGGCCGAGTGAGCGTTCCTGTGTAGTCTTGGCAACCACAGTAGCACGTAGCAATATCCGCAGTTCAATGATGCAGCGAATGAGCACAATAACCCTTTGCCGATGAAGTTGAAGGTTCCGCAGGGAGGCTAATCCTGCCATAGTCTTGCGCCATCCGCAATCTGCTTCGAAGGCGTTGCGACGCCTGCCTGTCACGCAAGATGCCCGCCCAGAAGGAGATCCACAAGCGTTATGCCCTTATGAACTCCTTAGGCTTGCTTGAAGAGTCTCTTATTGGCCGTTCATTACCATTGCGAAAGCTGTGGGCAACGCGACAGATTCCTCGCTCGCGTTGTTGGGGCACACAGAAAGGCCGCACGGCCATGAACAATGCAACCCTTCTCGTGATAGACGAGACGCCCTCGGGGGAACGCGAGTCGAAGAATCGCTAGCCGCGGCCGTGCTCTTTTTGAAGTGACCAGCGCGGGAGCGCCGGATTGCCCAAGGGTATGTCGTGAAGGCGCTCCCGCAAAAAAAAGTTTTCCCGGTCGAGGGAAGGAACGGAAAAATGTCCGTACCAACCGCAGCGCAGCAGGCCCAGCTCAACACCCTCTGGGCGACGTACCAAGCGAATCCCACGCCGGCGAACCTCTCGGCCTTCGTCAACGCGCGAGAAATGTATTGGCGGGGCGAGGCGTTCAGCGGTTGTTTGGACGACGGCATCAACGGCGGCAATCCCGCCACGGGCTATACGCAAGGGCCGTGGGGATTCTCACAGGTTTGATCGGTGCCCTCATTGGCCTCGTATCGATCCTCAGAAAATAAGCCCCGGAGTGCTCTGCCATTGTCCTCAGGTGATCTCATGGATTAACAGCGCAAGCACGCGATTCTCTTTGCCGCGATGCTCTTGTGCGCGCGAAAAATGATCGACTGGATGGAGATCGACAAGCCGACGATTGCCAAGCAGATCTGGGTGGACAAGGCGATCGAGGAGGCGGAGTTCATTTTGGAAAAGATTGATAGGGAGTGGCTGATTAAAGAGAATATCTTCTGAGCCACGCACTCCAAGGCAGTATCATCCCTGCTAGCAAACCGACAACGAGCAGTAACACGGTGAACGGTTCAGGTGTGGTGATGGGAATTGGGGTGGGTATCGGAGCGAAGTCGTTTTCTGTCGCAATGAAGCCGGCTGGCAGATATGGCGTGCAGTGCGTTGGCTCAGGCGACTGCGAAGCGGCGGAGGAGTCCGAGCCCCAGCAATCCGGCGCCGAGCAACGCCAGTGATGATGGCTCCGGCACGGAGTTCACTGGATTTGCGCCTATGACTTCGACATCGTACGAAAGGGTCAGTGCGCCGTTCGCCCACTCTACATAGTCCGTAGCTGGCACGAGCGCGGTGTCCGCAGCCGTCGCGCTGGGATCGAGGCTCGACGCGGTGTAAATGTCGGTGTACGTACAAGACTGGCCGTTGGCGAGGGTGAAGGAGATGTCAGAGCTGCAGCCGCTGAAATTCGCCCCTCCCGCGAGGGACTCAATTAGGGTGGGGTCCCCAGTTCCACTACCGGGTGAAAGACTCCCTCCAAGTAAGGTGATCACAATCGTCCCGCCGGAGTCGTTCTGAATCGTGACAGGGACGTCGACCACAGTGCCTTCCGTAACGACAAGTGCTGGGCCACTTACAGTGTTCGACAGCGTGACGCCGCCAGATGTGACTGAATCCGCGCGAGCAGGCGCGGCGGCTAGCGCCGCGAGCACAACTATCGCCGCAACTATGCGCGCCAACAACGAGCAAGTGAAAGACCGGATGCCTGTAGAATCCATCCCGAACCTCCTCAGAGACGCCCCCTGGATTGTCGAGTTGCAATGCAGCACGCAGGCTTCCAGTCTAGGCGCGCGAGGTCGCAGCCTCTGCCGAAAGGAGTTAGGAGGTCGGAGAGTGCCGCGATCTCCCGCGCTAAGTGCAATTTGCTGCTGTAAATGTGCAAAACTTTTGGACCATTTCGGTCTAGTTTGCAGACCACGGTGAGAGGTCGCGGAGCCAAGTGGCGGTTGGCCGACTCGATGCGGTGGCTGCCTGGTCGCTTCCACATTGACCAGACCCTCTTTCCTCCAGCGGTAAAAGGTCTGAACTGTGATCTCAGCTTCCTTGCAGGCTTGCAGGGTGGTCGGAAGCCAATCGGTCACTCCCTTTGTCACGTTGGCGTTGATTCTATTCTTCCAGAAGTCAAAAAGCGGCGGAAGCACTCGATTCTTCTTTGCCGCGATTGTCCTGTGCGCGCGGAAGCTGAATCGAGACGACCGAGTCGGACAAGCCGAACACGGCGAAGCAGTATTTCGCGGACAGGGCGATTCAGGAGGCGGAGTTCATCTTGGAGAGAATCGACAAGGGGTGGCCGGGGGAAGGTGTCAGCCGCCAACACGGATGATGCTACTTCTTCGCCAACTTGTAGTCGCGGCAGCGACAGCCGGGGAAGTTGCAGGGACTGCGGAATGTATCCTTATTCTTGATCTTGATTCGGCGGGCGTGGTGAATGCCTTTGCCGTGGCCACACTTGCATGGCTGCTTCCTATGGACTCTAGGCATGAGCGGATATTACCACAGGGCTTGCTGAACTTGCCGAGTGAAAGCGAGCTGTCTCTGGAAGAGGAGAGGATTTTCAAGCCGCGGCGTTCTCGGCCAGAACCCAGTCCAGGGCCTCGTCGCGATTGCGAAAGACGCGAAGTTCTTCTTCTCCCTTAAATTCGCGAAGCATCTCAAACATTCGGGCTAATCCATAGGCGTGGTCGCCGATTGCTAGGGCTGCCCGGCGAGACTTGAGTGAGAATATGGTATCTTCAGCGAATCTCTCCACATCCTCACGGCTGAATTCAATTTTCATGACATTGGAAAGGTCCACTAACTGAGAGAAGCTGGGGTCGAATTCCGGATGCTTCCGGAGATTCTCCCGATGCGCCAAAGCATCGGCTATCGTGACGACACCTGAGACAGTGCTCATTACCAGTCTACGTTCCTTGTAGATCTTGAAGAAGATGGGCATTCCGGATTTCCTCTCTCACTGTAGCAAGGAAGCTGGGATGCGCGGCTACCCCGGACCTTCCTGTACGAAAATATAGCGATTTGCGTATCGATGCAAGCCACCAAGAGCGAGTTGCGCTGATCCTGGTCCAACGCGACGAAACGGGCAGGGATTTGGAGTACACTTTAGTCCCCTTCCTCTCCCAGAAATCAAAATCCAACCTCAGGCGATCTCATGGAAGAAAAGCGCAAGCACGCGATTCTCTTCGCCGCGATGCTCTTGTGCGCGCGGAAGTTGATCGAGTCGATAGAGGCTGACAAGCCGAATCTGGCGAAGCAGCGAGCGCGTGCTCCGCTCTTGCGCCGAAGCGCACAATTACCTTAGGACTTTGGAGTCCGGCACCAGCTCGCAATCGTCAGCAGGAAAAACAGCGCTGCTCCGTGAAAGAAACTCAGGTAGGAAATGGCGTTGCCGCCGGGAGCACCCATGTGTGGGAGAAAAATGTTAAGAGCAGTGAGGAACCGAAAGATCAGCGCGAGGACAGTGCAGATCAAGCCTAACCAATAACCTATCGTCGAGAGTTGGTTTTCCATTTTTGTCTCCCTAGTTCAAGTTTCTTGGGGTTCGGCCCGTGGTGGCTGTACGCTACTCTCGGCCAACCAGGGAGTCAAGCGACGATTTCGGATTGTAGTCAGGCCCCTGAGTGCTCGGACACTGATCGAGTCGATCGAGTCCGACAAGCCGAACATGGCGAAGCAGTATTTCGTGGACCGGGCGATTCAGGAGGCGGAGTTTATCCTCGAACGCATCGATAAGAAATGGCCCGTGGAAGGTGTCGGCAACCAACGCGGATGAGGCTATTTATTCGCTGGCTTGTAGTCTCGGCAGCGACAGCGCGGGAAGTTGCAGGGACTGCGGAACGTATCCTTATTCTTGATCTTAATTCGGCGAGCGTGGTGGATGGCTTTGCCATGACCGCATCGGCAAGATTGCTTCCTGGTCCGTGTGAGCATACGCGGATGCTATCACAGGAGAAGGTGCCGAGGACTGGAGCAATAGGCTGATGGCTACGCGACACATTGCGGCGTGATGCGCGATGGGGCAGCGGCGTCAGTCGAATTTGTTGTACTCAGCGCAGGCTCCAAAGGTGCTGAGTTTTGGCTGGTAGAATCCACAGATTTCAGTGAGGTGCGGTTGGTTGAATACGTCTTTGTACGAGGCGGTTGCGAAGACATAGAGCACTGCCTCGCCGCTGGTGAACTGGTCGACCATAGACTGTAGATATGGGCCTTCTGAATCTGTTTGGAGTGTTGATGTCTGCCCTGCTGGGAGGGTGTACACACTCTGGCGGTCGCGCCGCGGAAAGGTAGATGCCATTTCGCGGGCGGTTCCAATTGGGGTGGAAGCAGGAACCCAGGAAAAGAAAAGGAGGGCTGCGACATCTATGGCTGGAGTGCGCCCAACGTTGGTGATGACAACTATGGGGTGAACTCTCTCTCCTGCAGCTGGCGGTTTTAGCAGAGAAGCAGTCATGTGGACGTATGCGCGCTCGGAGACGTGCAAAGCTTGCGATGCAGTGGAAGCGCTCGCCTCGCCTGCCTTTGCGGTTCTGGCAGTCTCCGCGGCCGATTTCTTGAGAGCGTCGAGTTGCATTTGAAGTATCGTGTTCGTCGATTCGATGGAGGTGTGGAGGGAAGCCAGGTTATTGGCAGTTGTCTCTGAGCTCCTCTGCAGAGTTGTCAGGACCTGTTGCTGTTCGTCGAAGTTTTTCGTCTGGGCCTGTTGTTGTTCCTTGAAGTTTACTGACTGTAAATGTCCCTGCCAGATAGCCAGGAGGATTTCTCCTAGGATCAGGAGGGCGACGGCAATTTCTATGAAGAGGGTGATTTGTTCCCGTCGTTCGTGGTAGTCGGCGCGCTCCGTTAGCCAAGCTCTCGCGTGCTCCGCGTCCTGCTCGAAGCTGCCGGAGGCCTGCATAGAAATGACGGTTTCTCCGTAGCGTTCGAAATATTCACGTGCACTCGGAGGAATCTTCGCTTTCCGGACTTTTCGTATCGGCCACGGCCACCTGGGGCTTGCTCGGCTCGGCAGGCTACGGATGAACCCGGAAATCCTGCCCATCAAATTCGGCATGTCACCGGAATAGTATCACTGTTAAATGGCATGGTGGGACTGGGGTAGAGCTACGAATGCCGCAACAGACGCGCTCTCAGAGCGGCGGCAACGCGCGCGATGAGGAAGCTTGCGCTTCGCGGTCTCTGCGAACCTACCAACTTCACGCGATCTGAAAAGTAAAACGAGAGTAAAACTCGACATTACATGAGCGAGCAGAGCGCTAGAAAAGTGCGTTTTTATTGGGAATATGGCGCGCCCGGCCCGATTCGAACGGGCGACCCTCTGCTTAGAAGGCAGACGCTCTATCCAACTGAGCTACGGGCGCGCTGCTTACTGCAATTCTATCACTGAGTTAGGAGCCTCTGGTCACGCGATTCTTTTGCTAGGTTTTCATTGTGCCCAACTTTGTGCCCACCCAGCCATGCTTTTGTGCGGCTCGCGGACTCCACTAAGGCACGAAAGTAAATGCCAGGAATCTGAATATCAGTTCCGAACATATTTCGCAAGAACCTGCCAAACGCCCGATAATCGCACACCGAGCGTGTGGAGTACTAGGAGCCACATGTCCGGTTTGCCGACATCCATGATAGGTCATTGTCAAGAGGGCAAAAGCTTTCCCGGCGCGCTGCGGAGGAGCGCGGGTGCACGTTCTTTCTGATTCTTCGCCGCGTATCTCCCTTCATGATTTCGACGAGTTAGGAAGCCGTAGATTGAGGGGATTCTTGAACATCGCGGGAGAAGGGGTTATTTCTTAGTCTTTGTTCAGGTCCCGTGTGGTGCCCCTTCGACATGCCATTAACAAATTGCGGCGTTTTGGAAAGGGCGTGCTATGGACCGCGCGGTCAAGAAGCACACATCCAGATGGCCCGGCCGAGGGGACTAATGGCTGCGCTCCGATGCGATCACGGCCTGCATCCTGTTCCTGGCAGTTCTTCCAGTTGTTTTCTGTCGGCCCGTCAAATTGACTGCGCATATAACGACCTCTGGGGGTTGACCGGTGTGGTAACCGATCCGAGCAGTGCGGTCGTGCCCGGTTCCCGGAATGAGCGTATGCTGCGGTTGCGGAAAGCTCTTTACAGGAGGGAGCCCCATGAGAAAAGAAGTGACTAGCCGTAGCCGTCTGGAAGAGAGGCTCATCCTTCGCTCTTGGGAGGACGACGCATTTCGCCGCGCTCTGTTAGAAGATCCCCGGACCATAGTTTCCCGCGAGCTGGCCGCAATGGCCGGCCGACCCATAGAGTTACCTGCCCAGATGCAGATCCATGTACATGAAGAAACGCCGGGCAATCTGCACTTCATCCTGCCCCATCGGCGCGATGAATTGGCCGAGGACGGCCAGTCACTGATAGTCGGCTGGGAAAGGCTGCTCCGCTAAAAGGGAGAGACCGGGAGAATCACCCACCGTGACCGCCGAATATCCCCGAGGGAGCACTTACCTGACGCCAACCCCTGATCCAAGCGATGGCGCTGCAGTCCCTTTTGCTCAGGTGCTCCACTCACTAGTAGAAGAGGCGCACTCACAACTTCGGGCCCGCTGGGGCACACTATCGGACGCGATTTCATCCGATGCACACGTCATGTTGGAGCGCAGCTTACTGCGGACCCTTTCTTCTATCTGCGGTCAGGTTCTGATACTGAAATTCTCGCTGTTCCGGTTCCATCACGATCCTGTAGGAACGTCGTGGGATGAATTGCCTCCCAATCACGAGCAGTACGACCGTTTTATCGACGAGATTCTCAAAGGCGGGCTTGGACGAGTCTTCGCCGAGTATCCGGCGCTGGAAAACTTGGTCAAGGTTTGCATGAATCAATGGGTCTGCGCAACGGCCGAATTTCTTGAGCGGCTGCGGGCAGACCGGACGGAAATTGCATCGTTGCTATGCGGTGACGACCCCGGCGCCGTTCTAAGCATACAGACCGATCTCTCGGACCGGCATGATGGGGGGCGCACAGCCATTGGCTTGCAATTCGAGTCCGGATCGCGGCTAGTCTACAAACCCAAAGACCTGGGCTCAGAAGTGGCGTACTTCTCTATCTTGAATTGGTTCAACCACAACGGAGCGCCGCTTGATTTTCGTACTGTACGCGTGCTGAGGCGCGATGGTTATGGATGGGTGGAATTCGTGGAGCGACGCCCGTGCCCAGGCGCCGAGGAAGCACAACGGTACTATAAGCGTGCCGGGCATCTTCTATGCGTCATCTATTTGCTCGCCGGTGTCGACTGCCACTTTGACAATCTCATCGCCTGCGGTGAATATCCGGTTCTGGTCGATACCGAAATGCTTTTCCAGCCCAACCTGGCGAACAACGGGTCTGCAGACGGAGGAACGGTCCTGAGAACGGGTCTGCTTCCGAGACCAACGGCAGAAGCATGCGACTTCAGCGGGCTGGGCTGCGTCAGCGATCAGAGCACGCGGTTTCGTATTCCGGAATGGCGCGAAACAAACAGAGATGCAATGTCCCTGTGCTTCCGCGCGGCAATGATTCACCCCCGCAACAATGTGCCAGTGCTCGGGGGCGTGCCGCTCTCTCCACTCGATTATGTCGGTCGCGTGATCGAAGGATTTCGGGAAATGTACAGATACGTACTGATAAATCGAAAGCGACTACTCGACCCAGAAGGTCCGCTTGCGTGTATCGCAGCACAAAAGGTGCGCATCTTGGCTCGGGGAACCCCCGAGTATTATCTTGTTCTGAGCCAGGCACTGCATCCGAAATGCCTTCGCACTGCCGGTTGTCCTGAGATAAAGTTTCAGAGTAATTCGAGGTTCCCTTTCTTAGAGCCATTGGAGACAGAAGCCCTCCAGCAGATGAATGTGCCACGCTTCCTAGTCGAAGCTTCAGCGAAGACGTTCGTGAACCCGAACGGGGCTGAGGGTTGCGCGAGCTTCTCGCAAAGTGGGTTTGAGCGAGTGATTTCTGAAATAAGCAATCTAAGCGAAGCTCATCTTGAGAAGCAGGTGAAGCTGATCCAATTCGCATGGGCTTTCTCTGGGCTGTCGCGAATCTCGTCCTGCTGAGTGGTATGTTACGGCTTGACTTCGCTAGTCCACGGAAATAGGCTTTGAGTCCTAAAAAGTGGTAAGAGGGTCCCGTCATCAGATGGAGGATCTCATGCAGAGGATTGAGGAGTTGCGTAAGAGAATTTTTGAGAAACGGGAGTTTCGTGAGCTACTAGTAAAAGATCCAAAAGCAGCTCTAGAAGAGGTTGGAATCGCTGCCACGCCCCAGAATTTGGCATTGGTCAAGAACGTCATCGACTCAATTACCAATCTGTATTCCGCTTTTGAAGAGCGGGATAGTTTTCTCACATAGGTCCTTGATCCTTTTGCGATCGTGCAATAATGGCCGCAAGATGGGGAGATCCCAAGCTAATCCGATTGCGGATTCGCAGTTTCTCGGTCTGGTGCAATCAGCCTTCGAGAGGCTTCGCGCTGAACTGATGAAGAGTGGTACTTTCCTTTTCGAGCGGGTTTGGCCATGGATGACTGATCTAAGGGGAAGTTTGCGCCCAGAAGACTACTATCTCAACCTTCGTTCTGCTCCCATTCTGTTGCTGCCGTGGTGGTTAGAACTATCACTTACAGCTTCTCCTGACGAGGATTTCCAGACAGACCTGATTTACGCGACGATCAACAAATACTATTTTGTTCGCCTCGTAGATGATGTAATGGATGGACACGACCCCGACCTGGTGATCTTGCCGATGCTGAGCGTTTGGGCGGCGCAGTTTCAAGCCGCGTACTCGCGCCATTTTCCCCCAGATCATTCTTTCTGGAAGTACTTCCACCAAACATTACAGCGCACAGCCGCGGTAACTGCCCAGGAAGCCACACTTAGAAACATTGACCTCCCAGCATTTCTTGACTTCTCCGCCGCCAAGACTTGCGGGGCTACAATCGCCATGATGGCCGTGTGTTGCCGCCGCGAAAGGCTGGACGTCTTCCCGGCGTGGGCGCGATTCTGGGAGGCCTTCGCAAGGTGGCACCAGATGCACGACGATTTATTTGACTGGCGTCGCGACCTGAAGGGGGGAATTCAAACCTACCTGTTAAGCGAAGGTGAACGCCGCAAAGCGGCTGAAGAGAGCGTAATGGAGTGGCTTGTGCGGGAAGGCTTTGCTTGGGCCACAGAGTTGCTTGGGGAGTGGACTCGAGACATGCAGGAGGAGAGCAGCCGCCTCAACAGTCCTGCGGTTGAGCAGTATGTTGAACTCCGAGCCACGGACCTCAACCGCCGCATGGCTGGAATTTCAGCGGGATTGGAAAGCCTAGCCAGACTCTCCGGCTTGGAGCTGTAGTCATGGTGCCGAGGATGAAGGTCGTCTCCCATTACGAAATTCTGGAAGCAGTTGGGCGAGGCGGAATGGGCGAAGTCTTCAAGGCCCGCGACCTTCAGCTGGACCGCGTCGTAGCCGTAAAGTTCCTTCCCTCTAATGTCGAAGCGAGTGAAACGCAGAAGCAACGGTTCATTCAGGAGGCCAAGACTGCCTCCTCGCTCGACCATCCAAATATTTGCACCATCCACGAAATCGATTCTACTCCGGACGGCCAGCTATTCATTGCCATGGCCTACTACGATGGCGAGACACTGCGAAAGAAGGTTGATCGTGGACAGCTTGAGCTGGCGGAGTTAGTGAATATCGCAATGCAGGTGGCCCGGGGACTGGCCAAGGCACATGCCAAAGGCATCATTCATCGCGACATCAAGCCCTCCAATCTCATGATCACGAATGACGGGATCGTCAAAATCCTGGATTTTGGGCTGGCGAAGCTAATTGGCGCGTCCGGACTGACATCTTCAGGAATGCTCCTGGGTACGCCGGCCTATATCTCACCGGAGCAGATTACGGGCGAAACCGACCAGCGCACGGATCTGTGGTCACTCGGGGTAGTCCTGTACGAGATGCTGACAGGACGACGTCCTTTTGAAGCTGAAACAGAAAATACCACCATTTATCAGATTCTCCACCAGCAACCCCCGCAAGTCGCGGCGTTGCGCCCCAACGTTCCCGCCGCACTCGAGCGCATAATTGCGAGGGCGCTCGAGAAGGACCGTGCCCGACGGTACGGGCGGGCCGAAGACCTGCTGGAGGACTTGCGCCTTGTGCTACCCAGGAGTTCACTGGACCTGGTCTCCACCGACAAGGTCTCAGTCACTCAGACGGCAGCAAGTGCACCCTCGATGCAGACGGCGGGAACCGTACCCTCGATCGTCGTTCTTCCTTTCGCCAACCTCAGTCATGAACCGGAAGCAGAGTACTTCAGCGATGGCTTGGCGGATGAGTTGATCTATGCTCTGTGCCAGGTGGATGGTCTGCGCGTGGTTTCTCGGGTGTCCGCCTTTGAATTCAAAGGGAAATCAAAAAACCTGGCAGAAATCGCACAACAGCTGAACGTCAGCTCAGTTCTTAATGGCAGCGTACGCAGGGCAGGCGATCGTCTCCGCATCAATGTTGAGCTAACCAATATCGCGGATGGCTACTGCCTATGGTCAGAACGCTTTGATCGCGAAATGAAGGATGTTTTCGCCATCGAGGACGAGGTTGCTTCCAGCGTAGTGAGTATTCTTAAGCTGAAGATGGCGAATCAGGGCACTGCACCCTTCGAGCCACGTTACACTGGACACCCCGAAGCATATCACCTCTATCTTAAGGGCCGCTACTATTACAACAAGACTACTGTGGAAGGCTTTCAGAAAGCCGGTGAGTTCTTCGGGAAGGCGATTGCGGTGGACCCGGGGTGTGCCCCCGCTTACTCCGGGCTGGCGGACTTCCACATGGCTCTTGGCATCTGGAGTCTGGCCGAACCGAAAGAAGCATGGCCTAAGACGCGCGAATGCGCAATGAAAGCCATCCAACTCAACGCTCGGCTTCCCGAACCACACGTTACCCTAGCCAAGATCTATCAGTTCGGTGATTGGAACCGACAAGCCGCGGAAATAGCATTCCGCCGGGCGATCCAGGTGAACCCGGGACACTCCGATGCCCACTTTGCATACTCGGTCTTCCTCCTGCAGATGGGACTTCTGGGTCAAGCACTTGATGAGATCAAGCGTGCCCATACTCTCGATCCGCTCAACCTGAGGGTTGCTACCGGGGTCGCCTGGCTGCATTACTATCTCACCGACTACCAGCGAGCGCTTGACGAGTGTCAATCGGTTCTTGATCTCTCACCCGACTATCCCGAGGGACAATGTTGCATGGCTCTGTGCTCGGAAAAGATGGGCCGTCTCGCGGATCACGTCACCTGGTTGGAGAAGGCAGCCGCGGGAAGCTCAGGCCTACCCATCGTCCTTGGTTTGCTGGGACGGGCATACGCGCTGAACGGGCAGAACGATAAAGCGCGAGAGCTGCAAGCTAAGCTGCAGGCTATTTCCAAACAGCGGTACACATCGCAGGTGGCGCACGCACTGGTCGCGATCGGACTGGGCGAACTCGACTCTGCCATGCAGTGGCTAGAAGAAGCCTTCCAGGCGCATGATGCAATTCTTTGCTACGCCAAAGTGTTCCCGCCCTACGATGCCCTCCGCGAACACCCGCGTTTTCAAGAAATGCTCCGCCGCATGGGTGTAGCAGGCCCTTTCACAAGTGAGAACGACACAGCCGATGTGACCAAGAAAGCGTAGTTTCGATTTCTAAAAGTTCGTCGAACGGTTGTGATGAGTACCGCGTAGCGATCGACCACGTTCTGGTAGCGAGCGTTGCCGAACTCCACGACAATGTCGTTGACGTGGTCGGCGAATCCCGGCGCGGCCACTAATCGGCACAGCAGGTCGACTGGAGGATGGGGATTTTAAGTATGTGTCGGGGGCGACCCATCGAAACCGCTCGTCCCCGACGCCGCCCACGCCATCCAAACCTGCTTCGTCTGCCATACGCCGCAAAAAAACCAGGGCTACACGTTTTCCACATACATTCCCCGAGATATAGACAGAAGAGATTCAAAAATGAGCGCGATCAAATCGAACGAAGGAGTTTAAGAAATGAGCACGATCAAAACGTCCGAAGGAATCAACCATAATCGCCGCCGCTTTTGTGGCACCGCGGCCATGACCATTGCCAGTGATTTCGACGGTGCGGCCGCGGACGGAACATCCTATGCCAAGAAATCTTCGGGCAAATATTCGCACCGCATCTTCAAGGGCATCGGTCACAATGTGCAGCAAGAAGCCCCGCAGGACTTTGCCAAAGCTATCGTCGATGTCGACGGTTATTGATCGGCAGCTGCGCGGGCCCGATTTTAGCGATTACGACAAGCAGTCACAGAGTTTTTGCAAGTTGTACGCGCACTGCCGGCCGCAGATCGCGCCTAAATCGTGCTGGATTCGATTTGTAACTTCATAGGCCTCCCGATCATCTAGATTTCCTAAGACAAAGATAAATGGCGGCTAGAACAGAGAAACAACTCAAATGAGAAGGAGGCTCCCTTGAGACCCAATTGCGAACCATGGCGTAAGTTCCTCCTTGGTGGATGCTTGCTGTGCGGATCAGCGACAACGCTTGCGCAGACACCGACAACACCCGCGAGCACTCCGGGTCAAGCTATTCCCGGAACACTCGGCATAAGCCCGTTCGCGGGAAGCACTCCGGCAAATCTGGCCCCCGGAGTTCTCCCACTCTCGCTGCAAGAAGCGATCGATCGCGGATTGAAACAAAACCTCGGACTGCTTCTCTCAGACGCCAATATTCGTTCAGCTCGCGGACAGCGCTGGGAGCAATTAAGTGCCCTTCTGCCGCACGTGGCGGCGACACCCTATGTGGCGGACTCTCAGATTAATCTTGCTGAACTCGGCTTTACGTTCGCATGATTCTGGATTTTATGAGAACCCTACCATCTGAAACCCGGAGAATCATATGAGTTTGGTGTGGCGCTAGAGTTCAGCAGGTATTTCCCAGAAGAACGAGAATACCGAGTTTGTTGGAAGGGCAAGGGGTTCCGAAGTTCCACGATAACAGTAAGGGTGCTCCCGAAGCAGTAACGACATTTTTTGCGTACCAGGACCCACTTCTCCCGTAAAAGCGTTTCTCGGGAGTTATCCGGGCTTAAGTCACGCGAAGGAAGACTCTTATCTCGTTAGTGATCAGACCAACCGGCTGCGCCTGAGGCGGGACCCGGGGAGAGTCAATCCCAGCAACACGCAGTTCAGGAAACCAATGACTCGCGCGCGCCGTCAGATAGGAAGGAACATGCTGGACGGTTTGTGCATCACGAGAAAAATGCGAGCATGTAACTCAAGTTCAGGTTTTTCCCGGACTCTCACATTTGGGGTCGCTCTGCTGCTATGTGCGGCAGGTGCGCGGGCGGCAGGCACACCCATCCCGCACGGCACGGTCGAACTCATTGCCGAGAATCAATGGATCGCAGCGGGGAATACGCTAAATCTTGGATTGCGTTTCCAACTCGAGAAGGGTTGGCACATCTACTGGGTCAATCCAGGCGATTCGGGCGAGCCGCCCCGCGTGAAGTGGCAGTTGCCGATGGGTCTTACCGCCGGGGCAATGCAGTGGCCCGCGCCGCAGCGCCTCGGGACGTCTAGCATCGTGGATTTTGGTTACGAGGACGCGGTGATGCTAATCGTGCCGCTGCATGCGAAGGCGGGCCTTGCGGCGCCGCAGCCAGCTCGGCTAAGTGCCGAGGTAAGGGTACTGGTCTGCCGCGAAATGTGCATCCCGGGCAAAGCGCAACTCTCGCTCGCTCTCCCCATCAAATCACAGCTACCTGCGCCGGATGCTCGGACTAGTGATTTGTTCACTGCCACGCGCAAGTCTCTGCCGCGCCGGGTGCCAGAGAACTGGAGATTCAGCGTGGCCGACGCGAACGGCTCCTTCGTGCTCACCGCGAACCTCGGTCAACAAATCACGCAGGCGATTTTCTTCCCGCTTGCTGAGTCACAGATTGAGAACGCAGCACCGCAGAAGCTCCTACCTATGGCCGCGGGCTTCAGGCTGACGCTGCGGAAGTCGGAGCAGCTTCTCGAACCGATCGCGCGGCTGAAGGGCGTGCTTGTGCTTTCCGCCGGTCAGGCCTACTTGATTGATGTGCCTCTCGGCAAGCCTGGCGCGGCGAGAAACGGCTACGGCATTGGAATCCACCCGGCACAATCCTTGGAGGAGGGACTATGAGAATGAAACACTCGACTCTGTTCACTATGCTCGTTGCTTTCGCGCTGTGCACAGTTCCGCCGCTGATCCGGGCTGCGAAAGTGGGAGAGGCGGCACCAGAGTTCAAAGGTACGGCGAGCAACGGCAAGACCTTTCGCCTCTCGGACTATCGGGGGAAATATGTGGTCCTTGAGTGGCACAATAACGGGTGTCCCTACGTCGGCAAGCATTACAACAGCGGCAACATGCAGCGGCTGCAAAAAAAGTGGACGAGCCAGGGCGTCGTTTGGTTCTCGATTTTATCTTCCGCACCGGGCAAGCAGGGTTACATGACCGCGAGCGAAGAGAACGACTACCTGGCGAAGATGCAGGCCGCACCAACCGCCGCACTGCTGGACCCGAGCGGTGAGATCGGCCATCTTTACGACGCGAAAACCTCTCCGCAGATGGTGGTCATCAATCCGCAGGGCGTCGTGATCTACAGTGGTGCTATCGATGACAAACCGACAACTGACCTGCAGGATGTTTCAAATGCGACGAATTACGTCAGCCTCGCGCTTGAGGAGGCCATGGCCGGAAAGCAGGTGCAGACGCCCGCGACGCGTCCTTACGGCTGTTCGGTCAAGTATGCGGATTCGAGGCACTAGCGCCCGCTCCAGTGCCTTGTCCTGCCACGCCCGTAACTGCGAGAAAGGAATCTCGCCGGCGCAATCCATCAGCAATCCAGATTGCGTTCCACAAACCGTAAAAACGGTGTTGCGAGAAATGAATCACGAGTTTCTGGGCATATTGTCCGCCACTCGTAAATTACCCTCGGACTCAACTTCCCAGCGGTCAGGAGTTAGGCCAGTCCCCACGTTAATGCTTCAGAATGAGTTGGGCTTTAGCCCCTGAAGCTTGCTCCGACCATTCTTTCAGCAGCCTTCTTAAGGTGCGGGAGATCAACCACGCCTTTGCGCGCCGGATGACTTTGTGGATAGCGTGGGTTTTCACATCCGTCTCTCAGGAAATCCCTCTCCTCCTCAGTGCCCTCTGCGGTGAGTCCTCCTTTTTCTGATTTCCGATCACTCTCATCTGATTCCGCATGGCCGGAGCGCGCTAACTCACGCAGAGAAGCTTAAGCTGGCCAAAGAAAAAGGCGGAGCATTCTGATACTAAAGCTCCGCCTTTTCTGGACACAAGAATAAGGCGTTTTCTACTGGGCGTTGGCCGTGCGATCGTAGATGCGCTCGGCGATGACCACCGGGCCAGCGGTGGTGTTGAAGAGGAGGCCGCCCACCGAGACGGAGTCGTTGACATTGATTGCGCTCAAGCCGCTGACATTCACAAAATCGGTTCCGGTGACCGGCTCGATCTCCAGTTGCGTGATGCTGGCCTTGGTGAAGAGCGGCGGCAGATTGCCAAGCGTGAAATTCGGCGGAGTGGCGGAGGCGTTCATCGTGGCGACAGTGCCGGTAACCTCCGAAGGTTCGAGGGTGACACTGTCAGCATTGATCGTGAACTGGCCCATCGGTCCAATGGTAATAGGCAGACTGGGCTGGAGGAGCACCACCTGTCCAACGAGAATGTCCTGCACACTTGCGAAGCTGAGGCCGCTCGGCAAGGTGATGCCATCGGAATCAATTGAGAAGGTGGCAGCTGCGGCCGGCTGAATAGTGATGCAAAACCCCGGGCTCATCTGGCCGAATTGGTGCTTCTGGTCATCCATGAACAAAAGGACGACCTGGAACTGATTCTGAGAGGCGTTCGCCGAAGTCACGATGCCCTGGAAGCTGGGGACGGCTTGTGCGCTGAATAATTCGACGCTCGTGGCGAGGAGAGTGCCTCCGGACATCAAGCTGACTTTGACCTTGAGGAGCTGCCCCGTAGCGATGCAGGTGAAATTTTCAGCTTGGCAAGAATTGCCAAAGTCGTATTGGGTGTTGCTGTCCGTGGCAATGGTGAGTGTCTGGTTGCCAAACGCTGTTTGCAGAGTGAAGTCCGGAGCGTTAATCGTGCCGACCGTGCCAACGACGTGGAATCGTTCGAACGGGCCGGAGGGAGGTGGCGGAATCTGCTTGAGGCTGATGGCAGGCGAAACAGACAAGTCGTTCTGGACCGAGGCGTTCACATCGAAGTGCAGCAACAGCGCCACAGGAGAGTTGGCAGTGAGCGTGATCGGGAACGGCGCAGTGGGTTGTTGCACGGAGACAGTCATCGGATTGAGGGGCGGGGTCAGGTTGCACACCGAATTATTGGCACAACTTTGCGTGCCGACCGTGAGCGCACCGCCTGTTTCGTTGAAAATGGTCATTTGCGGATTGCCGAACGTGGCGGAAAGGCCGCTGTAGGCTCCCTCGGGCACATTCAGGTTGACGAGGAAGGCGGATTCGGTCTGCAAGTGCTCGAGTTCTACTTCCTGGGGTTGGCTGAGCATGGAGACGGCTGGTTGGCTCGAGGAAGCTGGTTGGAGCGAAGCGGACATCACTTCAATTTGGAAACGTAAGATCGTAACGCCCGCGGGAGGAGCGTCGCTGATGCTGAGACTCACATTGCTCGTTGCGGAACTCGGTGTCGTGGGCGACTGCATGGACATCGGACCGCCACCGCAAGCAATGATGGCAAACGAGAGAAAGATAGCAAACGAAAGAAGCGGGACTGTCCTCGGCATAAAACCCTCCAAGAGAGGAGCGGGGAACCTCCCAGAATGTGGGCGAGGGTTGGGCGAAGCCTACTTACGGAGATTCTAGCACACCCCTGCTCATTTCTTGATGCGGGGAGGGGTGAGTGGGTTGCCCACTCAAACCTCGCCAGTGCCGAAGCAGAAACTCGCGACGCCGTCGCATTGGCGGCATATTCTCGGAATCAGGGCCTACCGTTTACAATGCTCCCGACAAGCGGGCGCTTCGGAAGCCCTCCATTTGACCCATCGCGAGCATCTAAGCTTGTCGGCGTAACAGCTAAGAACAAATCGCATCAAAATGCGGCAGACGAACATCCTGTTCATGGAGAGGGAGTGAATATGTGCAAGATGGGTTGGTGGATGGCTTCGCTGGCGCTTGCGGTCGCCTGCAAGCCATGTCTTGCGCAGGAGACACCAGTCGCCACCGAGGCAGAGGGGGCGCAAGTCCGGCTCGAAACCAAGGGCGGGCGAACACAATTTAAGCTGGATGAGCCCATATGGTTGGAACTTGTCTTTACCAGTCACGCTCCTGGATTCGACGTGAACACGGCCGATTATGGCGATATGTCGGAACAGGTGAATGTTACCCCGGCCGAAGGCTGGTTCCGGCACCACGGAAGCAGCGGGCACGACTATCTCACCACTATGAAGCTGGGAGAGGAACCGATCCGGGTCCCGGTGCTGCTGAATCACGGCATCGTTTTTGAGAAGCCAGGACATTATGAGATATCGATAACGACCGGCCGGCTCATTGGCGCGCAGGCAGGTTTTGCCGGAATTCGGCTAACGACAAACACCGTGGCCATCGAAGTGACGGCGCCAGACGAGCAGGAAGAGGCGGCGCTGGTGCGCTCGCTGTCGGCCCAGATTGAGACCGGCAGGGGACAGGCGCGACATGAGGCTGCGGTGCAGTTGGCTTTTCTGGGCGGTGATGACGCTGTTCGCGCGAAGGTGCAATGGCTCCTCGATCCGGGCAACGGCCCCGGAGAGAACGAACAGGACACTGTGCAACAGGAGATGCTCGGAGGCCTTGCCAGCTCGCGTAACCTCAAACTGCAACTGGATCTTCTGGAAGCGGCTTGGCGGGATGTGCAGCGCGTTCCAGAACACTCGCTGCTGGATGCGATGCAGCAGACCAGGGCGTTTTTGCAGAAACAGACGCTGGAGGGATGGACGATGGCTGTCCCGGCAAAAACCGACGCGGCATCGCAGTCGGCAGATCAAGAACGGCAGAACGATATAAGCGAGATTCTCGCCACTCTTCCGCAGAGAACCGGAGAAAATCGCAGAGACACGGCGTACTTTTTGATGGAGTTCAACGGATTGAACGAGGCAGAGAAAGCACTGGTGAGGCCCGCGGTCCTTGCAGAGTTTGGCCAAATGGAGCCTCTGGCGCAGGCCATGCTGCTGGAAACGCGCTGGAAGGACATTCGCGATCCATCCCTCGTTCCGGATTTGGAGGCCCTGCTGGATGCTCCGGACGAACTTTCCGCGCACAGGGAAGCCCTCGAGCGACTGATCGAACTTTCTCCGGAAACGGCGAAGCCATACGCATTGCGCGAAATATGCGATCCGAAGTCTGAGGTCATGTTAGAACAGATCGCCGATTTACCGGAAGAGACATGGCCTGAAGTGGACGGCTGCCTTACAGCGCAACTACGCGCATTGTCTGAATCACACAACCATCGACGGCAATGGAAGGCTATGATCGCGGCGCGCTTCGGGAGCAAGAATATGCTGCCGGCAATGCGGGAAATGTACGCGGCCCGGAAGAACTGGAATCCGCAGTCGGATGAAGGCGCGTTTCTCGCGTATTTCCTGCGCTACTCGCCCCAGGAAGCCTTGCTGCCGATCAACTCCCTTGGCCCCAATTCTCAACCAGTTTTCTTCTTTATCGATAAAGTCTTCGCGGCCCGCAAAACAACCTTTCCGAACGAGCTTCAGGCATGGCTTCGTGAGAGGTTAAAGAACGGCCCCGCTGACCAAGCGGGATTGGCGGCGTATCAACTATCCCGGTTTGGCAGAGCGGAAGACAAAGCGCTCGTAGAGCAAAGACTCCAACAACTCCGCCAGCAATGGGGCAGAAGCGGCGCTGAACTCGAATCAGGCCCAATGGCCACTCCGGAAGCCGGGGCGCGCAAGCTCGAGGTAGATTTGGTGAGCACGCTGGCCGACAGCGATGGAAAAGTCTGGGCCCTGACAGCGGACGAGAAGACGAGTCTCCGGGAGGGCTGTTTGACCTCAGAATGCATGAGATATTTTCCTGCAGCTCCCTGATTCTTCCTTCCCAAAACGGATCTCTGAGTGGAGAAATTCCGAGGTGACCGACGAGCGCGTGCTAGCGGACGTGTAGTCACCAAATCGGACAAGTTCGTCCCAGTGCCCACATGGACGGTTCCGGCGCTAATCCGCACTCATCCAGACTGGTCGACAGAAGGGCCGTCAGTACACCCAATGACAGCCACCACTTTCAAACACCCATGCACCGTTCTTCTTGTGCGCGTAGACCGCTCCTTCCCAGCCGCGGTCACCCCCGCAAATATCGCTGACAGCAAAGAATGCTTTGCTGTGGGCAAGGTTGAACGCAACCCGTGAGAAATAGACTATCTGATACCGACCGGGTTCCCGTGATACCAGCCGCCAGTCCTCAACCGCCGTATAGTTCCACGGGAAGCGTAGTTTTGTCTCTGGGCGATAGACATCCAACCGGTAGCCTTAAATCGAATCGCCGATTTGTGATGTCTATTGAGGGAAGGCGGTAGGCGGGGCGATTTTCTGCCAGCCTTCTCCGTTGAGCGCAGCGGGAAAAGCCAACAGATCCTGCTTGGTTTGCTCATCCATATAGAATGGCGTAAGGCGAGTGTCGAGGTGCGGATTTGCCAGGCCGCCCCGCGAGTAGAATTCCAGAACTTCACCGAGAGTCTTGAACCGGCCGTCGTGCATGTAGGGTCCGCGCTGGGCCAGATCGCGCAGAGTTGGCACTTTGAATTTCCCGAAATCGCCGCGCTTTTTCGTGACCGTTTCGCGGCCCGGGTCGGGGTTGACTTGGTCCATGCCGATTCCCAGATTCGCAAATTTCTCCGTGGTGAAATTCGGGCCGGAGTGGCATTCGGCACATTCGCCTTTTCCATTGAAGAAATTCAAACCGGCCTTTTGCTGCTTCGTCAGGGCAGATTTGTCGCCGAGAATGTAGCGGTCATACGGGGAGTTCCCCGATACAATGGTGCGCTCGAAGCTCGCCAGTGCTTTCGCGACGCGCTCGAAGTTAATCGTACTGTCGCCAAAAGCGGCGGCAAAGAGTGGGGTGTAACCTTTGATGCGCTGGAGCTTCTCAATCACTTGGTCAACGGTCATTCCCATTTCATCGGGATTGGTCAGCGGCACGAGCACTTGCGACTCCAGTGTGGGTGCGCGTCCATCCCAGAATTGCGATTTGCCCCATGCGCGGTTGATAAGCGTGGGCGCGTGACGAGCCCCTGGCTTTCCGTCTACGCCGCGCGATAGCGCTGTGCCACCCGAGAAGGCGTGGCTCGGCTCGTGGCAGAAGGCGCAGGAGACCACGCCATTAGCGGAGAGGCGGCCATCGAAGAATAGAATCCTTCCAAGTTCGACGCGCTGTGGCGAGTAAGCATTGTCCGCCAGCCAGGGAATGGGCGGAAGGCCTACGGGGACTTGCGGATCATCCGATTTGGATTGAGGGTTACCGTGGGCAAAAGCGGCAGAGAAAAGACACAGAAACAAAAGCGTCAGCGCTCTCCTGTCTTGCAAGACCGATAGCAATCATTCGCTCCCTTCCGGCGCACTCGCTTTTGAGGTGCGGGACAGATGAGGAGTGATGAATCGGAAGCGATGCCCGATGATCATTTTTACCAGTAGATGATCGGTGCTGCGCGTAACACCCTCACCCACTCCGAAATTGAACTCCCAGTTCGGACCGAAATCATAGTCGATTGTGAGTACGATCTGGTGCTGTTGCAAATAGACCGGGTCAAACCCCGTGATGGATCCCAAAGATCCATAGTATTCGAGGCCGGCGCTGAGTTTTCGCGTGACTGAATAAGCGACCTTGAAGCTGGGAGAGAAACCCACCCCCCGGATACACTTGATCCATGAAATGACCGCTCAAGGGCCGGATTGAAAGCAACGTACCAGGAACTCCATTGCTTGTCGATGATGGGGCGAATTTCCCAGGTCCACGTGTCCGCGGAGAAAATCGGCCGCTGGTAACCGATTTCCATCGAAAGGCTCACTCCGACCGGCCAATGCCAACTGTCCGGCACGCGAACGCGAGGACGTATGTGGTCACCAACCCACTTGTAGCCTTGATGCGGACCCATGCTCGTGAAGATATAAAATCCCGTCTCAAACCAATCAGTCCAGCCTTGAGTAATCTCCACCGTTTCGTGCAATTGATGCTCGTCGGGAAGGACCCCGTCGACCGACGTCTTAAAACCTTCAAACGTGTAATTGCTATGAAGCTCAACCATCGTTCGCCCTGGAGCGACTGTGTCCGATCCGTAGACCTGAATCTCGTAGTTGCCCTGCGCATGGAGCGGCAGAGAAGCTACGGCAGTCAAGAGGGAGAATTGAATGCATTTCACTAGGGTTGGTTTCATCGACTCTATGATGGCCGCGTCGCTGGCTTCCGCACAAGTCTCAGAGGTGGGAGATACCCTACCCGAACAGCGCCAGTGCCGAAGTAATCGCGACAAATTCAACAACCAAGAACTAACGCATGAGGAAATCCGCCGTGCGAATTACAACGCTCTTGTACACAACTCAAGCGGGGCCATCTGGAGCGTACGGCAGCTCGTGCGTTTTGATCTTGCGGAAGGAGGAAGTGTGCCTCGCGGCACGGGCCTCAACCCCTAGCGTTCTCCAGTTGTCGGTCAGAAGAAGCAGTGGTGAGGCGATAGGCAGAATGCTGAAGCTTATCGGGACACCTAACGGGTTCTTCTACCCTGGAAAGCCGCCGACCATTCTCGGAGGCTTGCAGTCACCGCTCGTTTTCATACGTCCTTGGCTACTCTCAGCGGGCGGCCTAGCTTTCCCGCCGAGAATAATATATCCTACCCCCCTACCCTCTGTGTCAAAGGAAAAGTGAAGGAAAACTGAAAAAACTTATGAAGGATAAACACCCGGAAATTTCGATAGAAAAACAGAAGCTGCTTTCTCGGATCAAACGCCTCGGCGGGCAAATTACGGCTGTCGAGCGCTCGGTGACCGACGGGGATGAATGTGCGGACATCCTGATGTTGCTGGCGACGATTCGCGGCGGCGTGAACAGCTTGATGGCGGAGATCCTGGAAGATCACATCCAGTTGCACCTCATGCATCCGGACCGCGGACAGCAAACGCCCGAGGAATTGACAGAAGATCTGATTGCCCTCGTACGGGCGTACCTGAAGTAAGTCCCGGGACGGGAGCGCGAGCGGTTTCATAGCGGCTTCTGGGCGCAAGCCGAATGGCAGCGCTCTCCAAGAGAAGCCACTCGTCCTGAGTGTGCCCACTGTATTCGTTGTGCCCGAGACACCTCCTAACGGGGCACTCGGAAGACATTCTGGCAGTGGGGCGCGCTCGCGCGGCACTCGGCTGCCAGTTCTGCCAAGCTGTCCAGAAAAGTCCCGTTCCGGGGAAAGATAACCTGCAACAAGCCAAAAGATAAGCCCAGACGACCAAAAGATAGCGTTGGTGTCTAGAAGATAGGATTCACTTTCCGGCTCGTAGCTTTCAAAATTGTTAGTTTTGCGACCACCAAGGCATGCGCGGGCACTTGAGGGGGTCAGCAAGTTGGAGCAATCGCGGCTGCCCTATAGGGCGAACTCTGGAAGGGTCACGGTCGAACGAAAACGATGAGATATCCGGTTCACATCAGCAAGAGAGTTGCCGTGATAGTTGGGACGGCGGCGGTGATTGTTGTCGCAACGGGACTCCTGGAACTTGGCCGCGATCGTGGGCGGGTTACGAACGCAAATACGCCGCAAGAATCACGTCCAAATTCCAGCGCATCTCCAACCGAAGCGACATTGGAGCTGTCACCGAGCCAACTGAACTCGGTCAAAATCGAACCTGTGGGAAGCCATCTGTTTCCCATTGAGAAAGAGGCCGTTGGCAGCATCAGTTTCGCCGATGACTTGTCGGTTCAGGTCTACCCGTCCTATCAGGGAAAGATCATCAAGAGCCTCGTGGAACTGGGCGACGAAGTTCAGAAGGGGCAGCCGCTCTATACGATTGATAGTCCCGATCTTATCCAAGCCGAGTCGACCTTGATTGGCGCTGCGGCAGCCTTGGAACTGACCAGCAAAGAACTCGCACGGGCCAGGGACCTCTACACAACGAATGTCGGTGTCCCTCAAAGAGAGTTGGAGCAGGCGATTTCCGATCAACAAACAGCGGAGGGCGCCCTGAAGGCCGCGCGGGATGCTGTCCGGGTCTTCGGCAAGTCGGAAGCCGAAATAGATCAGATCATCGCTTCGCGCAAGATTGATCCAGCGCTGGTAGTGCCCAGCCCCATTGCGGGGCAGATCACGTCATTCAACGGGCCGCCGGGGCTTTTGGTGCAGCCGGGGAGCCCGCCGGCGCCTTATACAGTTGCTAACGTATCCATCAAATGGATGCTGGCGAACGTGGTCGAAAGCGACATTCCGCTTTTTCACCTAGGACAGCCAGTTCAGGTCAAGGTGACGGCCTACCCGAATCGTGTATTTCACGGCAAGATTTCCAAAATCTACGCGGCGGTTGACCCGGACACCCACAGAGCAACCATCCGTTCCGAGATTACAGACACCCGGAATGAGCTGCGTCCCGGCATGCTCGCCAACTTTGTCATTCGCGTGCAGAACCCCGTCGAGGCCACTTCCATACCCGCCAACGGCGTGGTCCGCGAAGCCGACGGCACGATGACGGTTTGGGTGACAACCGATCGTCACCGTTTTGTGCAAAGAATCGTCAAGACCGGCCTGCGAAGAGATGACCAAGTCCAGATTCTCGCTGGATTGCAGCGGGGAGAGCTGGTCGTAACAGACGGCGCCGTATTCCTCAGCAACATGCTGGAAGCGCCGCCAACGGATTAGATCGAATGCCCGGCCATTTCATGAAAAACGGCAAGCCATGTTCAAGTCTCTGATCGCGTTTTGCCTGAGCCGCCGTCCGATTGTGGTGGTGGGCTTGCTGTTATTTGTCGGCGCCGGGATCGTTGCTTTTAAGAACCTCAACATTGAGGCGTATCCCAACCCAACGCCCGTCATCCTGGAAATTACCGCGCAGGCGCCGGGCCTCTCCGCCGAGGAGATGGAACGTTACTACACCCGCCCCACGGAGATTGGACTCTACACCACGCCCGGCATCGACGTTATCCGCTCCACCTCGTTTTATGGTCTGTCTTTTGTGCGCGTCAGCTTCAAATATGGGGTGGACTATAACTTTGCTTACGCCCAGGCGTCGGTCGCGATGCAACAGAACGTTAGCCTGCCAGGCGGCCTGGTGCCCACAATCCAAGCGAACAGCTCGACTGGCGAAATCTACCGTTATCAGGTTGTCGGACCAAAGCATTTCGGAATCACGAATCTGCGCACCGTTCAGGATTGGATTGTCATGCGCCGGCTGCTGACCATTCCGGGCATCGCAGCCATCAACAGTTGGGGCGGCCCCACCAAGGAATTCGAGATCGAGGTGGACCCGCACAAGCTCGAGGCCTACAGCATCACCGTGCCGCAAATCCTGACCGCGCTGGGCAACGCGAACATCAACGTGGGCGGACGCGAAATCCGCATTGGCCAGCAGTCCGTCAATATCCGGGGTGTTGGCCTAATCGATGACGGCGGCAATGACGATTTGGCCCAGGGTTACAAGGTTGACGACATCGAGAATGTGGTTCTGACCCAAGTCAATGGCGTTCCCGTGTTGATGAAGGATGTCGGGAAGGTCTCGGTCGGCTACAGGCCGAGACTCGGCATTCTGGGCCGCGACCAACAGGATGATGTCGTTGGATCGATCGTGGTGATGAGGCGCACGGAAAAGACCGCCGACATGATTCCAAAGGTCGAAGCGGAAATCGACAAGTTGAATCACGACGGAAGCCTGCCGCCGGGAGTCAAGGTTGTTCCTTATTATGACCGCTCCTCGCTGATCGCCCTTACCACGCACACCGTTCTGCACAACTTGATATTCGGGTGCCTGCTGGTCTTCTTGATTCAATGGATCTTCCTCGGCAATCTCCGCAGCGCGGTCATTGTTGGATTGAACATCCCATTCGCGCTTTTCTTTGCCACTATTCTCCTGGTGATACTGGGTGAAAGCGCAAACCTGCTGTCGGTGGGCGCGGTGGATTTCGGCATCATTGTGGATTCGGCCGTGATCCTGGTCGAGAATGTCTTCCGGAATTTTCAACGCAACCCGGAAGAAAGACAGGGTCTGCTGCAACGTCTGACGGGAGGTTTCTGGGGGCCCGACCCGACGAGAACCACGGAACAGCTTACTTCCGCTCACGGATGGACGGATCGTTTGCGGCTGATTTTGATCAGCGCGCTACAGGTGGACAAGGCGGTTCTCTTCTCGGCGCTCATCACCGTGGCCGGTTTCGTGCCGCTCTTCACGATGCAGGGAGTTGAGGGTCAGATCTTCGGTCCCATGGCGCGCACTTACGGCTACGCGTTGGCCGGGGCTTTAATTGCAACGTTCACCGTCACGCCCGTCATCGCTTCCTTCCTGCTCCCGGAGCATCTGAAAGAAACCGAAACGATCGTCGTCCGCTTTTTGCACCGTATCTACAATCCTACGCTGCGTTTTACGCTGACTCACCGCGTTCTCGTGGTAGGAATCGAACTTGCCCTTTCTCTTGGAACCTTCCTCCTGATAGCGCCGCGACTGGGCAGCGAGTTTCTTCCGCACTTGGAAGAAGGGAACTTCTGGATCCGCGCTTCCATGCCGACCACGCTCTCGCTGGAAGACGGCGAGGCGGCCTCGCGAAAAATGCGCGAGATTCTCATGCGCCACCCGGAAGTTATGACCGTGGTTTCTCAGCATGGCCGGCCAGACGACGGCAGCGATGCCTCGCCGTTCTCGAATGTCGAATTATTCGCCCCGCTCAAGCCGTTTGACAAGTGGCCACGGGGCTTGACCAAGGAGAAGTTAACCGAGCAGGTTCAAACGGAGTTTAACAACGAGTTGCCGGGAGTCGTCTTCAATTTCTCTCAATACATTGAGGACAACATCGAGGAAGGGATCTCGGGTGTCAAAGGCGTCAATTCGGTCAAGATCGTCGGCCCCAATCTCGAAGTTCTGACGAAGCTGGCCGAGCAGGTCCGGGACCAAATGGGCGGGGTTCGCGGCATCACCGACCTTGGCATCTTCCCGGTACTGGGGCAGCCAAACCTCAACATCAAGGTCGATCGTGCCAAGGCCGCGCGCTATGGCCTCAATTCCGGAGATGTCAACACGGTCATCCAAGCGGCCATGGGCGGAGCGGTAGCGACAGAGGTCTTGGAGGGCGACCGGCAGTTCGATCTGGTGGTTCGTTATACGCCTGAATACCGCGACAACATCGATAAAATTCGCAACATCAAAGTTGCCTATCAAACCAGCAGCGGCGCAACCGCCTATATACCGTTGAGCGAACTGGCCACGATCTCATTGGATACGGGAGCGGCGTGGATCTATCACGAAAGCGTGCAACGCTTCATCCCGGTCAAGTTCAGCGTCCGGGGCCGCGACCTTGGCGGCACGGTCGAGGAGGCGCAGCAGCGAATCGCGAAGAACGTGAAACTTCCGTCCGGATACCGGCTGATTTGGGCTGGCGAGTTCGGAGACCTGCAGGAAGCCAAGAAACGCCTGGAGATCATTGTTCCCATCAGCCTCGTGCTGATTATCGGGTTGCTCTACACCTTGTTCAATAACTTGCGCGACTGCCTGCTGGCTCTCGCGGGCATTCCCGACGCGGTGGTTGGCGGCATACTCGCGCTCTATCTCTCCGGTCAGAACTTCAGCATCTCCGCGGCTATCGGCTTCGTCTCGCTCTTCGGCGTTTCGGTGATGGACGGCATCCTGATGATTACGTTTTATAACCAGGAAAGGGCTCACGGCTTGGCGCCGGTGGACGCGATGTTCCGCTCTGCAACCACCCGCATGCGCCCCCTGCTGATGACAGCGCTTTCCGCCTGCATTGGTCTTTTCCCCGCGGCAATTTCCACAGGCATCGGCAGCCAGGTGCAGCGTCCGCTCGCCACTGTGATCGTAGGCGGCATGCTTGTCGGCCCCGTTATGCTGCTTCTCGCTGTGCCCGCGCTGAGAATGATATTTCTGGGCCGCGATAATAACCCGCCTTCAGGAGAATCAAAATGAAGGCCACTCGTCTTCTTTTCCTGATGATTAGCTATGCTGCGCTGACGCCTGGGACAACTTACGCTGGCTCGTCTAGTTCAAGGCCCCAAGAAGCACCTCCCGAGACTGCCGCAGACACAGTCAGCGATCATTCGCAGGATGCCGGGCAGGCCGCTCCGGCTGCAGGCGGGAAACGTCAGAAAGATAGAGGCCCTTCTGGTGAACAACGAGACCGGCGCCACGTTTCAGGGAAGAATCAGCCGCGCAGCCTCGCCACCGAAATAAAGGTCCGTCCAAAGCAACTTCCGAATAACCGCGAGCGTTTCCCATCTAGAAATGCCATGAATTTTCATCAGCCGGGTTCGGACAAACCCAGTGGTGCTGCGAAAGCCGGATTAATCCAGCACGAAACAGTCAAAACCGCTGTGCCTCGCCGGCCGCCAAGTGTTACCCGACCCAGCGTGCCATTGCTCAACAATGTGCGCCATCGCGGTGCTAATCCGGCGGTTATCGGCGGACCGGCGAACTCAGCCGGCAGGAATACCGGGGCGATCAACGGAACAGTCGTGCACCGCAGGCCTTGAGGAATGGATATCGTATGACACTCTCTCGCAAATCGCGCTTTGCCCACTTCATCGCGATCTCGGCCTTGCTGCTCCCTGCAGGTTGCGCCGTGGGGCCTGAGTTCAAGCGGCCCGCTGCTCCCGCGAATGGTGGCTACACACCGGCTCCACTCTCGACCACCAGCAGCACAAGCAACGTCGCCGGTGGAGAAGCGCAGCACTTTGTTGACGCGCAGGATATTCCTGGGGAGTGGTGGACCTTGTTTCACTCGAAGCCGCTCAACGATTTGATTGAGCGCTCGCTCAATGCGAATCCTAACCTCAAGGCGGCCCAAGCGGCCTTGTTGGTTGCAAGAGAGAATGTGCTGGCTCAACGTGGTGCCTACTATCCCAGCGTTACTGGCGGTTTTTCGGCGACCCGGGCGAAGTCATCGAGCAACCTCTCACCTGTAACAGACACCAGTGCCTTGAATTACAGTCTCTACACCCCCCAGCTCAGCGTCTCGTATGTGCCGGACGTATTCGGCTTGAACCGGCGAACAGTGGAGTCATTAAAAGCTCAGGAGCAACAGGCGCGTTATGCCCTGGCCGCAACGCATATTACGCTGAGCGCAAACGTCGCCGCCGCGGCGGTGCAAGAGGCGTCCTTGCGAGGACAGATTGAAGCGACCCGCGAACTGATCACCATCAACACAAACATGCTGGAGATTTCGCGCACCCAGTTTGCGAAGGGTTATGTCGGAAGGCTCGACGTGGCGGCGCAGGAATCGCAGCTCGCGCAAGTCGCTGCCACGTTGCCGCCGCTGCTGAAGCAGTTGGCTCAACAACGTGACCTGCTGGCTGTGCTCTCGGGCGGGTTCCCCAACCAGGATTTGGCCGAAAAGTTTGAGTTGTCGAGTCTGCAACTGCCGCAGGAATTGCCGGTGAGCCTTCCTTCGCAACTTGTGGAACAACGTCCGGATGTGCGCCAGGCCGAGGAGAACCTGCATTCAGCCAGCGCCCAGATTGGCATTGCGGTTGCGAATCGGCTCCCGAACTTTGCGCTGACCGCCGATGCCGGCAGCATGGCAGTGGTCCTCGGCAAGATATTCGCGGGAGGCACGGGCTTTTGGGATGTGGGCGCAAGCGTTGCGCAGCCCATCTTTGAAGGTGGCACCCTCCTGCACCGGGAGCGCGCCGCGAAAGCCGCTTACACGCAAGCCTCCGAACAATATCGCAGCACTGTACTGACGGCATTTCAAAATGTTGCTGACACACTGAATGCGCTCCAACAGGATGCCGACGCCTTAAAGGCCGCCGCAGCCGCAAAGGATGCCGCCGCCGTAACGCTTGACCTGGCCAAAAAGCAGTTTCAGGCCGGCTACGTCAATTACCTCGGGCTCTTAAATGCGGAGCAGGCTTACCAGCAAGCAGTGATTAATCTCGTTCAAGCGCAAGCGAATCGTTATGCCGACACAGCCGCATTGTTCCAGGCGCTTGGCGGGGGATGGTGGAACCGCGCGGATGTGCCCAAGAATTAAGTACAGGAATTCGACGTACTTGCCAGGGAAGGGATCCGATCGGTGACGCCGGGACCACGAGAGGAAGGAAGGCGATTTTCATAAACGACTCCAGGACGTCCCAGAAGTTTGCAGTTAGGGTGGAGGTCAACGTAGAGAAGATTTGCGGAGGATGTGTGAGCAGCGACGGGCAGAGAGGGTCAGAATTTGCTGCGGGCAAGGCGTTGGCGGAGGTTGTTGCGGCAGGAATCGGTGATGCAGAGCTCCAGAGCTTGTTTGCGAAGGAGGGCATTTTCGGGCGAGTCTGAGGCATTGAAGAAGTCAATGTAGAGCATGCGTTCGAGTTCGTTGAAACCCGAGTTCCATTTCTGAAGATACTCGGGATTGGAGCTGCTCTGCGCGTCGAAGTCCGCCCACTCATCATGAAGAGCCCGCAGGCGCGCAAGGAGAGGTTGCAGGGGAACTTTCCCCTGATCGCCAAAGCCGGTGACGCGGGCGCCGGCCGCGGCGACGAGAGGCCGCGGGTCATTCAGCGCCGCAGTGACAAAATGCTGCAATTCGGGGCCATTGCGAAGCAGGGCAATGTCCGCGAGGAGACTGCCGGCATGACAGTCGCTGCCGCCTTTTTCGAAGTACGCGGTTAAGGCAGGGCCGAGTTTTTCCATGCCGTAGGCAGGATCCACGCGCAGGAAATAGGTGAGCAAGCCCGCTTCAATGGTGCAGGGCCAATCCGGGCCGTAAACTTCATAGACTTTTTTCACGCGCGGCAAAATGGCGTCGCTGGCATAAAGTCCGATGATGGGGGCAACGCGGGACATCCGCTCGGTCCAGCGGTCTTCGAGAATGCGGATCAGATCGGCGTCGAGTTCCGCGCTGGGCGGCAAGTTCATCGAGCGGATGCGGTTCCAATCGAACGGCGTGTCGGAGCTGAGAACTTGCTCGCGAAAGAGAACCCCGGCCTTTTGCGGGTCGAGCTTGGCGATCTCCTTCAAGGCTGTCTCGCGGATGAAATTGGCGTTTTGCGCTGGAGGGGAGGCATGGATTTGGGTGAGGATAGCCAGGACCTGATCCGTGGGGAGAGTGCTGCTCCAACGAAAGTTGAGGAGATCGTTAGCGAGTTCTTGCGGCGGAAGATCCGGCATAGCGGCGAGGTGCCGGGAGCGGATGCGGTCGCGATCGGCGGGGGGAACGGGGAGAAGCTCAGAGCCAAAATAATAAGTGCTGAGATGGTCCAGAGAGTGAAGGGTGGAGGCCCGGATGTCCGGCGGACGGCGGTCGACGCCGGCAGCAACGATCTGCCAATTAGCGGCGATTTGATTGGCGAACTGCATTCGCCAGGCGGCCGCAGCGGCGCGATCCGAATTACGGATGACACTCCCGGTGAGCTTGGGATTCTGCTTTGAAAACTGCAGCAGGGACAATTCCTGGATTAGAATCTCGTCGGCGACGAGAGAGGTGTCTTTCAAACGCGCCCGGAGCAATGCGATGGCTTCGGCGTGCGTGGGCGCCGCAATCACCGTAGCAAGCGCAATGTCCTCAGCCCAGGCATAGTTGTTGCGGCGCGTGTAAAGAGATGCAGCAGCTTTGCGGGCTTTGGGCGTGGCGATTTCGAATAGCCGGAACGCTTCGACGGGTGTGAAGCGCGGGGATGGCTGCTGGTGGGCCTGCGTGACGATTTCATCGACTTCGCGGGCGGCGGCGGCGAGGTCCTGCGGCAAGATGTGAATGGTGACGATGTTCTCGGAAGCGATGGGAGCACCGCCCTGGTCCTTCACGGGCGCTCCCGGCGGGAGAACGGAACGCGTGACAGCGTAGAGGCGTTAGCGGCCCGGCCTGGAGAATCGCAAGTAGTGGGTGAGTTCGGTGGAATCGAATTGCGGCGAGGAGTCAAGTTGCAGGGTGGGCTCACGCGGGGCGGAAATATTGCCGTCGATGGCTCTGTGAAAGTCCCAGTATTCGTGGAGAGGATCGCGGGCCTCAGCGGCACGATCAGTGATAAAGGATTCGAGGACGGAACGCTGTCCGTTATCGAGGAACCGCGCCCCGGCAACGTACTTGCCGGGGGAATCGGCGGTGAATTCATACTTGAGGCGAATGGTATCGCCAATGTGGAAAGTGGTTTGGGCGGAGTCGAGGGAGATTTTGAGGTGAACGTCCGGAGGGTTGGCGGCGAGGGCCTGCTCATGCTGCGCCTCGAAGCTATCCCCCGGTAGCGCGGGAGAAGTCCAAGCGCAAAAGAGGAGCCCAAGCAAAACCAGGAATCGCGGTGACATGGTGTCCGTCAACAACAGTGTAGTGCCCGGATTGGGGAGACGCGCCAGAGCCAGGACGTTCAGTACTCAATGGGTAACGAAAGGACGAGATTTTGCAAGAATTCGGGCCATCGCGGCGCAAGATGAGCACATCGGATCGTTCTAAGTGAGGGAAGAGTTTGTTTCGGAGGGCAATCATGAAGATGAATTCACGAGGTCTCTTGACGATGGCGTGCCTGCTTGTGCTGCAGGTGATGATGAGCGGGAATGTGGCAGCGCAAACGAAGGAAGCAGCCAAGAGTGACGCAGCGTTGGCGCCGGCACTGACGATCTACAACCAGCAATTCGCGGTGGTGCGGCACGGGTTGGCCCTTGATCTGAAACCGGGTCAAAACCACGTGGAGGTGACGGACATTACGGGGCACATGGAGCCCGATTCGGTGTTCTTGCGATCGCTGGAAGAGGGACGGCATTTGCGAATCCTGGAGCAGAACTACCGCAACGATCCGGTGTCCGAGCAATTGTTGTTGTCGTTATACGAGGGGAAGACCATCGATTTCCTGATGCCGGACAAAACGATTATGCAAGGAAAGATAATCCGCAGCGGGTTTGTGCCGCACGCGACACAGATGTACGGCCAAAGGTATTACCAGACACAGGCAATGTATGCACAGCAGGGCGCCGGGCAGCCGGTGATTGAAGTGAATGGCAAGCTGCAATTCACCCTGCCGGGGCAGCCGATATTTCCAGCGCTGGCGGACGACACGGTGCTGAAGCCGACACTTTCCTGGGAACTGGAAACGGACAAGGCAGGCAAAGCGGCCGCGGAATTGAGCTACATCACGGGCGGGATGAACTGGGAAGCAAGCTACAACGTGGTCGCGCCGGAGAAGGGAACGGAGCTGGAGTTGGTGGGATGGGTCACGCTGGACAACCAGAGCGGGAAAACGTTTCGGGACGCGCACATTAAACTGATGGCGGGGGACGTCAACAAGATTCAGCCGAATGAAAGGCGCATGGCGATGAGTGAGGCTGTCGCAGTCGGTGGTGGGATATTTGGAGGGCCGCAAGTCACCGAGAAGGCGTTCGATGAATATCACCTGTACACGTTGGAGCGCCCGACTACTCTACACGACCGGGAAACGAAGCAGGTGGAATTCGTGCGTGCGGCGGGAGTGAAATCGAAGACGGTTTATGTCTATGACGGCTGGAAGGTGGATGCCAACCAGATCAATTGGCCGATGGAGACGATTCGCACGCAGGATGCGTTTGGCACGCAATCTTATTCCAAGATCTGGGTGATGCAGGAGTTCAAGAACAGCAGCGAAAATCACCTGGGCATGCCGCTGCCGAAGGGCAGAGTGCGCTTTTACCGGCGGGATGACGACGGGCAACTGGAATTCACCGGTGAGAACGAAATCGATCACACGCCCAAGGATGAGCTGATCCGGATCTACACGGGGAACGCCTTTGACCTGACGGGAGAACGCCACCGGGTGGACTACAAATTGAACACGCAGGCGCGGTGGGTGGACGAGAGCTTTGAAATCAAGGTGAGGAACCACAAGAGCACTCCGGTGGAAGTGCGGATTGTGGAGCATCTATATCGGTGGATTTCGTGGGATATCAGCAAGAGTTCGGATCCGTTCAACAAGGTGGATGCGCAGACGGCAGCGTTCACGGTACAAGTGCCTCCGGACGGCGAAAAGGTCGTGACGTATCAGGTACATTATTCCTGGTGAGAGGAAGGAACGAAAGCATTCCGAACAAGCCCACGGCCAGCGGCAGCGGCAAAGTCAAACGCTGCTTGATCGGGCCTGGCGCCTTCAGGCAGAACCGTCTCGCACCAGCTTAGTGGGATACTGGAATCCGCGTTTCGTGCTCGAATTGCGCTAGCTCACTCAGCAGATTCAACCGCCCGCACCTTCCTTCGCCGCCAGGTCGAAGATGTTGCTTCGGTCCTCGTCTCCGGCTGCCAACGACCAGGAATCGCCGTATTTCTCCCCCGAGTGGTGTCAGAACGGCAACAACGAAAGTACTATCGCGATTGGGACTGCCGCCAAACTCCCAGTAAACGCACGCTGCGAAATTTCCCCGCGCATCCTTCCGCAAAGCCGTTGTAGGCCGCGCATTTCCTTGCGAAACAGTGGCATAGACAAAGGTGCGGCGATCTCCTGCCCATCTAAGTTTGTTCTCATGCGCCTAAACCTTAGTAACTGTCCCGCTAGGAAGCGCGGACGGGTGCATTCCCACTGCTCCAAAGCAGTACCTTCGTCCAGTTGTTGGCCACACCTGAATGAGTTACCACTAGCTTAGGCCCAAGTATCGGCGGAGCGGGTGTACCCGGCGCCGCAGTCTAGCGTGATGGTCCTTAGCCCAGCAAATGGCCGGGAAAGGGCGGCGGGAAACACCCGGTAATCCGTCGATACCGCCATTTCGGAAGCGAATGTCTTAACGAAGAGGAGTTGCCCATGAGTCAGAAAAAAAGAAACGAGCAGGGCTTCTCCTTGCTGGAAACCCTCATCGTAATCGGCATCATGGCCATTCTGGCGAGCATCACGATTTTCAAGAGCTTCGGCACCATGGAGAATTACCAGGCGAATTCGGCCATGGACATCGTTCTCGGCCAGCTGCGTGTAGCCAGACAGGTGGCCATCAGCCAGCGCCGCGCCGTTCAAGTCTGGTTTAACACCTACACGTCACCAGCCTCGGCTTACACGGTCAGCTATCAGGTCCAACCACGTCCGAACGTCAACGGGGATGTTGCCGGGCCTGTGATCACGATGCCGCTGCCCCGAAACACACAGTTTGTAATGGAAAGTGGCGTTCCCGACACACCCATGGGGTTTGGCACCTGTTCCGGCAATTCTGCGGTGTGTATCGGAGGCATCCCCTGCTGCCCAAATACCATGTATTTCTCCTCGACAGGACAGTTCAGCGCAGATGAATTTGGCACCACTATCTATAACGGAACCATTTTTATCGGTATCCCGAACCAGCCCGCGACGGCGCGTGCTGTCACCATTATGGGCAGCACCGGCCGGGTGCGCCCCTACACTTTCATCGGTCCTGTCAACGGGGCGTCATCACAGGTTTGGATCGAATAGGAGCGTCAGCCCATGAAAAACAGTCGGCCGCGAAAACAAAGAGGATTTACGATGATCGAGGTGATGGTCGCCATGGTCGTCCTAGCCGCCGGCGTCCTCTCCCTCGTTTCTATTCTCACCCAGGGTCTCCGGGCTAACTACCAGACCCAAATTCAATACATCGCACAACAAAAAGCACAAGAAGCGATGGAGAGCATCTTCACAGCGCGCGACACGCGGCTCTATACCACCGCGGCAATCAACAACGTATCGAATGGCGGCATTTTCATGAATGGTGCGATGCCGCTGTGTGCGCCAGGCCCGGACGGCTTGTTCGGAACCGCGGACGATGACTGCACGCAACCTGACAGCATCACAATCGCTCCCGGGCCGGACAACATATTCGGGACTGCCGATGACATCAAGATCAATCTGAATCCCTGGATGACCCGCACGATTGTGATTGCCCCGGCCGCCAATACCAACAACCTGAAGACCATCACGGTGACCATCAATTGGACGTTTCAAGGGCAAACATCGCAGTATCAACTCCTCAGCTTTATTTCCAATTTCTCGTGAGGCCTATGATGACAGTCCAACTAAAGAAAAAATTCGCGGGCTTTACCCTCATCGAGTTATTGATCGCCATGGCCGTCACCACGATCCTGCTGTACGCAGCCGTGCTCGCGTTCCACGACGCGTCGCAGTCGAACCAACTGGTCTCGCAAGGCTCGGACATGAGCGAGAATTTGCGGTCTGGATTGAACATGATCCAGTTGGACCTGCAGCAGGCGGGCACGGGAATTCCTACCGGCGGCATCTCCATCCCTTTTACGGGTCCGTGTGGGAGCACCGCGAGGATCAATCGGCCCGTGCTTGGTGGCACGAGCACATTTCCCTACCCGGGGGCAACCTGCGAATCCACGATACCCGCAGTCGAGCCGGGTAACGCGATGGGGCCCTTCATTACGGCTCCCGACGCGACTTCGGGCAACGCCCAGAATCCGAACAGTATTACCGATGAAATCACCATGCTCTACGCGGACAATACCGCCGGCCTTGATGGGGTTCCCATCAATCAACCGGCCTCGGCGGGACCGCCGGCAGTCGCGGGATGCCCGAATGGCAAACTCCAATTGACCGGCACGACCCTTACAGCCACTTTCGATATCAATTGCGTGAATATCTCCAGCACCACCACAGCCAATTTGGTCACCATCAATCCCGGCGACCTCATCATGTTCAGCAACTCCAAGGGAAACACCCTCTTGACGGTTACAGGTATATCGGGCCAAGTACTGACCTTTGCCGCGGGTGACGCGTTTGATTTGAACGGCCGCAGCGAGACGGGCGGCACCATTCAGTATTTGCAGACCAGCTCCACCTGCGGCGGTGCTCCGGCTTGCTTTCCCGCGACTCTCGCCACGCGGATTTGGATGATCACCTACTATCTGGACAACGTCACCAGTCCTCCGTACACGCGATTGATCCGCCAGGTCAACATGAACTCTCCCACGCCTGTCGGAGAGACAATGGAAAACCTACAGTTCACCTATAACTTCGTTGATGGGATCACTAATCCCGCGAACCAGAATTCCGTGCCCACGGGGAATTCCGAGGCGAATATTCGCTCGGTGGATGTCTATCTCGCCAGCCGCTCGAGTCACTCGATTTCGCAAAGCAACCAAGCCATCTATTCCAGAAGCAATTTGATGACACAGGTCAGCCTGCGCAGTCTGGCCTACGTCAATCGTTACCAATAAGAGGAGCCGGCAATGAGCATGAATTTGTTCAAGAAATCCAAGTTTTTGCGTAAGGACGCGGGCGTTGCCCTCGTCACATCGCTTCTCTTGCTCTTTCTCATGTCCAGCCTTCTGGTGGGCTTCTGTATGCTGCTGATCACCAACCAGCAACTTACCGGCTCGAACAATGACGATGTGACCGCTTTCTACGCCGCGGAAGCCGGCATGGAGCAGATGACGGCCAATCTCGGAGACCTCTTTGGAGAAACCTATTCACCGACGATAGCCCAGATCGATGCCGTGGAGCTCAACCCGCCACTTCTTCCGAATATTTCCTATCTGACCAGCACCGGCGCGAGCGGTTACACGATCACACCGGGGGCCGTCGACAGCTATGGCAATCCTGCTCCCACGATCTCCACGATCAAATCGGGTACCTATGCCGGCATGACCGCGATGCTCACGGAATACACCATGTACGTGAATGCGCGAACCACCGCGGGCAGGGAAGTGAAGTTGCAGCGCACCACCCAGACCGTCGGCATTCCAATGTTCCAGTTCGGCGTTTTCTCGAATACGGACCTTAGCTTCTTTGCCGGCCCGAACTTCAACTTCGGTGGCCGCACGCATACCAACGGAAACCTTTTTCTGGCCGAGGGAGATGGCGACACCCTGACCATGTCCGACAAGGTGGACGCGTACAAGGATGTCATCCGCACGAATTTGGAGAACGGTTGGCCTGTCACTACGAACTATACGGGTACGGTTCAAATCACAACGCAGCCCGGTGGCACCAACTACAGGGCTCTGCAGACTACGGAAGGGAGCCTCACGGGAACCATAGGCTCTTCGGCAGACCCCAATTGGCCCACGATCTCCACAGGCAACGCCCCGACAGACTACAACAGCAATCTCACCAACGGGGCAGGCAGCGCCTATCCGCAGGATTCCACCGGCTCAAAACTGTTGAATCTGGGCATCATTACGATCGGCAACGGCACCACACAGTCCATCGACCTCATCCGGCGCTCAATCCCCGCCGAATCTCCCAATGTCACCGGTGAGCGCTATTTTGCGCAAGCCAGCTTGAGGGTTCTTCTTTCCGATAATTCGGCAGACATCATGAACCTGCCTTGCATCGACGGCAGCACGCAGCCGTTTGACCTGAGCACGATCGCACAGCAGCCTGGCGCTGCGGGCGTCAACTGGACCGGACCCGCGTTGACTCTTTATAACAAAATGGTGGCGAACGGCGTGACGCCGCTCCCCTTAGCGGCTTCGGGCGCTGCCTCTGCGCTCCCCCCAGGCGCTTATAACCCTCTTGATGGTTACTGGACGCCGAATCAGGGGCCCAGTGGGGTAAATTACACTTGGCCGGTCATCAAGGGGTTCCTTAAGATCGAGGAGCAGACGGCTTACGGCAGCCCCTGTGGCACGTGGAAAGACGTGACCATCGAAATCCTCAGCTACGGCTACGTCGGCCGCAATATTAATCCCGTTACGCAATCTTTGGACGGAGCCACACTGAACCCGCAGTGGAATCAAAACACCACTCTGATGCAAACTGGCGCCGCTCCGAACATTACGATCCCACCCACTGCCGCGCTTGGTTACGAGAACGGCACGGCCATAGCGACCACGAATTTTGGGACAACCGCTTTCACGGCAGCCTCCGTTTCGACGCCGGCTAACCCAAAGGCTTGCCCCGATCCTCATCCTTGGGCAGTCATTCGCTTGGAACGCATCCGCGACAACCCATCTTCCGTCTACTACAATTCCGGAGCGCTCACCGCTGCCACCAGAACCTCACCCGGTAACCTGCCCTACCAGTCCTATCTAGGTGAAGCCTGCGGCGTAGACCCGAATACTGCCACAAGGCTACCCGCGACACGCAACGCTGCCGCAACCAATGGCGTCACAACTACCTGGGTTCCGCAGACCTACGACTTCTGGCCAAACGTCCTCTTCGATGCGCGCGAAGGCACCTTGCGCGCTGTCCCGATATCGGCCGCGAACCTGCCCACTTTGAATGGCACCATGCAGTACATTGAGCTGGATGGCAAGAACCTGGCGAGCTGGTTTGGCGGGAAAATCAATACCATGGTCACCTCCGGCCAGAGCACTGAGGATCCGGCGGTGGCGCCAAACAATTACGTGGTCTACATTTCTGACCGCCGCGGAAACTACGAAGATCCTGCCGTCGAGACGATCACCGGCGGCTGGCCTCCGCTTTCCTTCACACAACATGAAACGGGCGAGTACGGTTGGAATGACATCGTGAATTTTACCCCAAACCCGACGACCGGTTGCCCGGACGATGCTCTGGACGCCGGGGAGGACCCGAACGTGGGAACTACGTTCGCAGGTCAGTTCTACTACTACGGCGCGAGCCAGAAATATATCCATGCGATGGGAGCACAGAACACCACGACCACCCCGCTAGGCCCGGGGCAAATCGGCGTGTTCTCCAACCTGGTGACGGGCAACGGTGTCATGGCCAATTCTGTTTGCGCCGCTGTACCTGCTTACGTCACGGACAACATTTGGCCCATGATGGTTGCCGGTAATACGAACTCAGCGCGCGAAAACGCTCCGCTCTTCTTCCGGCGCGCCGTCAAGATCGTCGACGCAAACCTTCTAACGGCTGTGGGTCCCTGCCCGGGTGGGGCGAATTGCGGCTTGGCCATCGCCACGGAGAATCCACTCTACCTCCAGGGTGACTTCAACGCCAACTCCGCCGGAAATGGTTTCACTGATCCATCCATAGCGGCATCGCTGGCGGCAGACGCAATCACACTTCTTTCCAATAGCTGGAATGATGTCAATTCCTTTATTCTCCCCTACGCCACGACGAACCGCACCGGTTCCACCACTGACTACCGCATGGCCGTGGTTGCCGGATCGAACCCTTACTTCCAGAATCCCACCGGCGTGATCTATCAGGACTATGGCACGGACGGCGGCGTGCACAACTTCCTCCGCTTCCTCGAGGGCTGGAACGGCACGCTGAACTACCTGGGTTCCATCGTCAACTTGTACTATAGCCGCCAGGCCAATGGCACCTATAAATGCAGTGGTCCCGCTGGCCAACCCTCGGTGGTTTACGACCCGCCGACTCGTGGCTATAACTTCGACACCAACTTCCTGACTCCGGCGCTGTTGCCGCCGCGCACGCCGCTTTTCCGCGACGTCAACACGACGGGTTGGACGCGTTTGTTGCTGCCGACCCAGTAAAACCAGTCTCTGCGGCTTCACTTCCGCGAACGCCCCGGTCACCGCCGGGGCGTTTGCTTTGTGTGCCGCTTCCCGCCCGCGCATCCGCTCGCCCTCTCGTGGCACCGTAACCCTTTCGTGATACTTTGAACTGTAATGCCCAAACTTAATCCGAGCGCTCGTGCGCAGCCATGAACCCTCTCGAAACCCTTAGCCTGGTCCTCGGCGCCGGCTTCTCCTCCGGCCTGAATCTCTACGCCACCGTCGCGACGTTGGGATTGCTCCAGCGCTTTGGCGTCATTCAACTGCCCGAGCACCTCCGCATCCTCTCCCACCCCGTGGTGCTGGGAATCGCGGCGGTCCTTTATCTGCTGGAATTCCTGGCGGACAAGGTTCCTTATATCGATTCGATATGGCAGGCCGTCCACACGTTCATCCGGCCGCCGGCTGCGGCACTTCTGGCGTTCGGCGCGACCGCAGCGGCTCCCGACGCCTGGCGCTGGGGAGCGGCGCTGCTTGCGGGAGGCATCGCGCTCACTTCCCACGGCACCAAGGCCAGCGCGCGTGCGGCCGTGAACATGAGCCCCGAACCTTTCAGCAATTGGGCGCTCAGTTTTGGCGAAGATGTGCTAGTGCCGTTCCAACTTGTTTCAGCAAATCCCTTCGAGAATACTCTCTTCGTGTTCGCGTCAGATGCTTGGACCGTCATTTGGCCCAAATAGTTGGAACGGCACTAGCGGTCTGGCTGGTCTGGTTCGCCACGGCGCATCCCACAGCCGCCATCATCGCGGTGAGCGTGCTCTTCGGCGTATCGCTCTTCCTTCTGTATCACCTGTTTCAGTTTCTGCGGCGCACGCTGCGGAAACTCGCGGAGAATTAGCCGTGTTTGTGGCACAGTCACTCCTGACTGTGCTCTTGGGTCTGCATCTGTAGAGACCGCCTGCCGTTTACCCCGACCCGGTCGGGGAAGCGAACGCCTTCACCCCCTGCGGTCTCTCTCCTCCCACGCGCCTATTTCACGTAGGTCGCCAGCCAATCCAGGAATGTCTTGTACCAAAGCTGGCTGTTTTGCGGCTTCAGCACCCAGTGTCCTTCGTCCGGGAAAATCAGCAGCTTGGAAGGCACGCCCTGTCGTTGCAGCGCACTGAAAAATTCCAGCGACTGCGTGTAGGGCACGCGGTAATCGCGCTCGCCCGCCACCACCAGGGTCGGCGTCTTGTACTTGCCGAGTTCCGCGGCGTAGGTGGAGGGCGACCACTTCTTGTAATTCTCAGGCGCCGTCCAAGGCGTGCCTTGCATGTCGTGCTCACCAAACCAGAGTTCTTCGGTCGCATACATGGACGTTTGGTCGTACACGCCGGCATGGCTCACGATGGCCTTGAAGCGATCCGTGTGTGTTGCCAGCCAGTCCGCCATGTATCCGCCGTAGGAGCCGCCCGCTGCGGCCAGCCGCGTTCTGTCAATGAAGGGATATTTCGCGATGGCCGCGTCGATTCCCTTCATGATGTCAACATAGGCTTTGCCGCCCCAATCGTTGGTGATTTCGTCGGTAAATTTTTGCCCGAAGCCCGTCGAGCCACGCCGGTTGATCATCAGCGTGACGTAGCCCGGAGCCGAAAAGACTTGCTCATTCCAGCGGTAGCCCCAGGCGTCATCCCACATGGACTGCGGCCCCCCGTGCAGCAGCACCAGCATCGGGTACTTTTTCGTGGCCGAAAAATTCGGGGGCCGAACCAACATCGCCTCCACCTTCGTAGCTTCGGCGCCTTCAAACCAGAAGCTCTCCGGCGCATTCATTTCCAGTTGCGCCAGGATGGCATCGTTGTGATGCGTCAATGGCTTCAGGCCGCTGCCATCGCCCGCGGCGACAAATAATTCCGTCGGTGATGTCAGGCTGGTCCGCTCCGTCACTAAAACGGTCGCGTCGCCGTTGAAGGAGAATGCGCCGTTGTAGCCATCGAGCAGTTTCTTCGGTGCCGCGCCAGCGCGCGCCTCGATCGCATAAATCGGCTGGAGCGTCTCATTTTCGGCGGTGAAATAAATGGTTTTGCTGTCCGGCGACCACGCCAAATCGTTGGCGCTGCGGTCGAATCCGGCGGTGAGATCCGTGCTCTTGCCCGTCTGACGGTCGTATAGCATGATGCGCCACCGGTCGGCCTCGTATCCCGCGGTGAGTTGCGCATGGTAGGCGATCGAGAGCCCATCCGGCGAATACACGGGATTCCCATCGAAACCGGGATTGGAGGTGATGCGCTTCGCTTCGCCGCCGGAGACGGGCACGACGAACAGGCCGGCATTCGTGCTGATGGCCTCCATTTTGTCCGTTACCGCGGTGTAGCAAATCTCCTTGCTGTCCGGTGAAAAATTGATGTCACCGGGACCGCTGCGCTCGTCCGGCGGAATATCGTAGTCGGCTGCCGGAGTGAGATCGCGCGCGGGCGATCCGCCGTCGGCCGGCATGACGAAAAGGTGGCTGCGCTTGCCTTCGGACCAGTGATCCCAATGGCGGTAGAGAAGGTGGTCGTAGATGCGCGCTTTTACTTTGCTCTTTTCTTTTTCTTCATCGCGCTTGGCGTTGCACGCTGCGTCCTTGCAATCCACATAAACAGACGATGTGAAGACGATGCTCTTCCCATCCGGCGCCCATTTGAACAAATCGGCTCCCGTCGAAAGCTGCGTCAGCTTTTTGGCTTCGCCTCCCTCCATCGAGAGCAGATAGACCTGGGAAATGCCGTCGCGCGCGGAAAGAAACGCCAGCGTTTTGCCATCGGGGGACCATGTGGGAGAAGTGTCGCGGCCGCCCTGGGTCACTTGGATGGCTTCGCCGCCCGCTGCGGGAATGATCCAGATATTGCTGACGCCGCGGTTCAACTCCATGTCCGGTGTGGACACCGCGTAGGCCACCCATTTGCCGTCGCGCGAGATCTGCGATCCCGAGACGCGATGCATTTTGATCAGATCGTCAAAGGTGATCGCGTGTTTCGCCGGTGCCTGCGCTTGTGCCTGTACGGCCAAAGCTGCGCCCAGCGCGATGGCCAGAATTCCGCTACGCCTTACTATGCGATTCCTCATTGTTCCTCCACCCCTACGGCGATTTTCCCCGCAATTCCCAAAACACTTCATCATGGCACGATTGCGCGGCGAATCCAAGGCGCGAGCCTGAAGTCGAGGCCAGTGTCAACGCTCAGTCAGGGATGTATCGCCGCACCACCAGCCAGTTCACGAGCGCCACCACGCAAGTTGTTCCTACAATCACAAATTCACTTTTGCCCATTTGCGTCAGCAGCAGCAGGGAAAAGATCAGGCCGAGCCCCGCGAAGAGATACGGCCAAGGGAGAACGAATTGCGCGTGGCGATCGCCGCGCCGGCGCAGCAGCGGCACCGCCAGGGCCATCGCGCCGTACACCGCCAGGCGCGAGACTGCCGATAGCATGGCATTCCACTCGAAATCACCCAGGCCCGCGAACACAAAAACCAAAGCGCAGTACAGAAGGATGGAAACGTGCGGCGTCCGGTATCTGGGATGAATTGCGCCGAAGAACGCGGGGAAATCACCCTGCTCGGCCAGCGCGAAGGTGATGCGTGGCGCATGCAACAAGTTCGCGCTCAGGTAGCCGTACGCGGAAACCAGGGCGGCCAGCGCGATCGCGATTCCGCCCGCGGGCCCCAGGAATCGCTGCGCGGCATCGGCAAGCGGACGAGCTGATGCTCCCGCATCCGGCAAGATGGCCACCACGGCGAATTGCACCGCCGTATAGAGCACGCAAACCACGCCGAGCGCCGTCAGCAAGGCGATGGGCGTGTCGCGTTTGGGATCGGTCGTTTCGCCGCCGACAAACAGCGCGCCTTCAAAGCCGCCGTAGGCATAGACGAGCAGCAGCATGGCCTGAAACCAAGTCTTCACGGAAGCAGCGGGCAACACAATCGCCACACGAAGTTCCGGCTTGATCAGAAGAGCGATCAGCGCCGCCATCACGAAGAACAGCAGGAAGCCCACCTTGATCGCAGTGAAAAAGTTGCTGACGATTTTCCCGGTCTTTACGCCGATATAATTCAGCAGCGCCAGATGGCCGATCAGGACGCCCAAAAGGAGCAGCTCGTCACGGCGCGCTACTAGTGCAGGAAAGAACTGCGCCGCGTAAGTGCAAAAAAGATTCGCTGCCGCGGCAGGAGCGGCAATGCGCGTCAGCCACGTGAGCCAGGCGACCAGCAGCCCCGCGAAGCGCCCCAGCGCGTCCCGTGCATACAGGTACAGCCCGCCGGTCTCTTCATAGTAAGAAGAAACTTCCGCGATACATCCCGCGATGATGAGGATTCCCGCGCCAGCGCCGAGACAGCTTACCGGGCTGAGCCCGCCCAATCGCGCCGCCAAATCGCCAGGCAATTTGAAGATGCTGACGCCGACAATCGAATTGACCATCAGAGCCGTCAGGCTCCAACGGCCGATTGTGCGTACCAGGGCGCGCGAGCTTTGCGTCAACCGCGGCAATCCTTCCCGCCAGGCGATTTCTTAATATGTCTTCGATACGCTGACCGGAGCCGCCTTCATGCGTGCAATATCGCCCAGCACGTCGCTCTTTCCGTTGATTGCTTCGAGGTGCGGATTGCGCTCACCGCCGTGATAATCGATGCGGTAGGTCTTATAGTAATCGGCGCTTTCGGCGAGCAGCTCGATGGGTTCCTTGTTGTCTTTCGCCAGTTGAATGGCGCTGTGCAAAACTTCCGGCGACCACTTCCGGCCGTTCACCGCCACCAGATGCATTCCCGGCGCCAGCCCCGCCTGATCCGCCGGCGAGCCGGGAATCACATCCATGATGCGGTCGCCCTGTTCACCACCGGGTGCGTGGACGTCAAAGCCCAGTGAAAAGCCGTAGCCGGCCACTTGGGTGACGATTTCTTCCGCCTTCTCGTGCTCGTTGGGAATATCCGTAAACACCACTTTCCAGCCAGAATTCTCCAGCCCTCCGAGGGGTGCGTCCGGCCCGTGCGAGCGGAGGCGCTCGGTGAAAAATTCCCTCCAGTCGTAGGGCACAACCGCATTCATCCCCGCCACGACATCCTCGAACGTGTAGGGCACCACTTTCGGCCCGGTATTTTCGCCGCCATGAAATTTCCGGCAAAAATCATCAAGCGATTTCTTGCCTCGGGTTTCACGGCGAATAATCGTATCGGCCTCCAGCCAAATCAGCGTGCTTTCGTCGTAGTAATCGACGCCGCGGCGCCGCGAAGCTCCCGCCACCGGCGCGCCGTAAAGGATCTGTGCGGAAATCGCCGTGTCCTGCAGATCTCGCCAGGTGCGTCCCGGCCAGTCATTCAAATACGCGGCGGTGGCCGCGAGATACTCGCGCAGCCGCTCCGGAGTCCAGAAGCCGCTGCGCGCCGCCAGCATCACTCCGAGATATTGCGTCAGCCCTTCATAGACCCAAAGCAGATCACCTTTGAGAGGGGTCTGATAATCGGAGGCCACCAGGCCCACGGGGCGGCGATACTTGCCGTTCCAGGAGTGCGTGAATTCGTGCGCCAGCAGATCCATCTGCGTTTCGAGGACCTCGGGATCCAGGAACATCGCTTCGGGCGCGCGGTCATCGCTGGATTCGTGATGCTCCACGCCATCGGGAGGCATGACGTCGCTTAAGGAGAGCAGAAAATCGTAGCGGCGATAGTGGCGCGCGCCGAACAGCGCTCCCGTCTCCGCCACGAGTTGGCGCATGTGCTGCACTTCCGCGGGGCTCACCCCCAGCGCCGCGGGCCCATCCGCCGCGATGTGGATGAAATGTTCGGGTCTCTGTCCGGGCGCCAAATCAATGGTGCGGAAATAGGCTCCGGCAATCACCGGCGAATCGATCAGCGTGGTTAAGGACGCGGGAGCGAACTCTACCGCGTCCGATGTCTCCCTTGCCACCGGCAGCGCCGTGCCGTATTTCCATCCCGGGGGCAGGCGCAAACTCGCGACATAACTCAGATCGTCGGTCTTCGGCCCCTGCGGATAGAGCGTAACCAGATACCAGTTCAGCACCGCAATCTGCGCGGTCGCGGAAGGAGTCTCGTGCGAGCCGCTCGAGTCCGCCGGCGACAAATAGTCCAACGCCACCTCCAGCGTGCTGGCGCCCTCCGGAACTTCCAGCTGAAAAGCGTACATGTCCACATCATCGCGGCGCCATGCCACTTCCTGTCCCGCGGCCCGCATTTTCAGGTCGATGAGATCAACGATTGGTCCCGTCGGCGCATGTTCGCCCTGAATCCACTTCGGGTAAACAAGGGTGAGCGGTCCGGGCTTCACTGGAAACACAAGCTGCGCGTGGAAAAGGTGCTTGGCGGCGTCGCGCAAATCGACGGCAATTTTTACCGGCTCCTGTGTGGTCTGCGCGTGACTCCCGCTGATCGCGACAAGACCCAACAGAAGAAAAATACTGAACGAACGAAGGCAGAATCGCGTGAACAAGTGGAATCCTCCAAGCCCGCGAAAGAGTATCACACGACTGTGCCGCGGGGTCACCTTCAGGAGTCGCCGCCTGGTTTGCTACAATCACTATATGAGCACGGCCGCACAATCTTCTCCGCTATTTTCCCGCAATCTCCGAAAACAGTATCCGGTGGCGGTGCGCGGCGAAGGCAGTTGGATTATTGCCGCCGACGGCCGCCGCTATCTGGACGCTTCCGGCCAGGCTGCGGTTGTCAGCATCGGCCACGGCGTTCCGGAGATTGGCCGCGCCATGGCCGAACAGTCCAACAATATCGCCTTCGCGCACACCTCGCAATTTCACACCGCGCCGGCAGAAAAACTTGCGGCCCGCGTACTGGCGCTTGCTCCCAGGAATTTCCACGATGGCGGGCGCGTTTATTTCACTTCGGGTGGTTCGGAGGCCGCGGAAACCGCCATCAAACTGGTGCGGCAATATTTTTTGGAACGCAAGCAGAACTCGCGTTATCGCGTGATCTCCCGCAAGCAGAGTTATCACGGCAGCACGCTCGGCGCGATGTCCGTCAGTGGCAACGTAGCGCGGCGGGCGCCTTATGCGCCGATGATTCCGGAGTGGGGTCACGTCGCGCCGTGCTTCTGCTACCACTGTCCGTTCGACAAGACATTCCCGGAATGCCAAGTCCCTTGTGCGGACGATCTGGATGCATTTCTGCAGGCGAATGACGCTTCCACAGTCGCCGCGTTTATTTTTGAGCCTGTTGTCGGCGCAACGCTTGCCGCCGCGGCTGCCGTGGATGGCTACACCGCACGCATCGCCGAAATTTGCCGCAAGCATGGCATCCTGCTGATCGCGGACGAAGTCATGAGCGGGATGGGCCGCACGGGTAAGCCCTTTGCGAGCCAGCACTGGGGCCTCGAGCCGGACGTTATTCTAACCGGGAAGGGCATCGCCAGCGGCTACGCGCCGCTTGGCGCGGTTCTGGTAGCCCCGCACGTGGTCGAAGCGTTTGAAAAAGGCACCGCGGCGTTCATGCATGGCTTCACTTACCAGTCGCATCCGGTGGCCATGGCCGCGGGGAATGCGGTGTTTGACTATCTGGAAGCGCACAAATTGTTCGATCGCGTGACCCAGGCGGGGGAAATGCTGCGCAGGGCGCTTGCCGCGCTGGAAAGCCACCCGCACGTCGGGCAGGTGCGCGGTTTGGGCCTGCTGCAGGGCGTCGAATTCGTGAAGAACAAATTCACGCGCGAGCCGTTTCCCAAGGAAGAGGGCATCGCCGAAGATATTCGCCAGGCTGCGCTGGAAATGAATGTGCTCACATATCCCTCGCAGGGCTGCGTGGACGGCTCGCGCGGGGACCATGTGCTGCTTGCGCCGCCCTTCATCATCACGGCCGAAGAGTGCCGGCTCATTGCGGAGGCATTGCAACACGCATTGGCAAAAGTCTTTCCCGCCTGAGCGGCTCGCGCTACTCTTTGGCGGGACTTCATCATCAGTCCTACGTTCGTTCATTTGGGAGATGCCTTTCATGCGCCGTCATTTGCCGTTCCTGGCCTTGCTGCTCGCCTCTGTTCTTATTGCGATTCCATCTTGTCCGCAGGAAAAAAACTCAGCCAAACCACGCGCACGCGATCTGGGAGTGCCCTTTGATGGAACACCCGGTGCATTCAACGCCATTACCGATGTGCCGGGCGTAACCGTGGGCCACACCACACTGATTTCCGGCGAGGGAAAGCTGGAGGTCGGCAAAGGGCCGGTGCGCACGGGTGTGACCGCGATTTTGCCGCGCGGAAAAGATTCGTTTGATGGCGCGGTGTTTGCAGGCTGGTGGTCCTTGAACGGGAATGGCGAAATGACCGGCACAACCTGGGTGGAGGAATCCGGTTTTCTGGTAGGTCCGGTGATGATCACGAACACGCACAGCGTGGGGGTGGTGCGCGACGCGGTCATCCAATGGATCGTCGCGCATCGCAAGGTGGGACCCGACGATGATTGGTGGTCGCTGCCGGTGGTTGCGGAAACGTGGGACGGCTGGCTGAACGACATCAACGGCTTTCACGTAAAACCGGAGCACGCCTTTCACGCCATCGAATCCGCGCATGGCGGCGCGGTCGAGGAAGGGAACGTTGGCGGCGGGACGGGGATGATTTGCGGAGGATTCAAGGGCGGGATCGGCACGTCTTCGCGCAAGTTGTTGGCGAAAGATGGCGGTTATACCGTTGGAGTGCTGGTGCAATGCAATTACGGATCGCGGCAGAATTTTCGCGTGGCCGGCGTTCCGGTGGGCCGCGAGATCTGGTCGGAGGATCCCTACGCCTACCAGCCGTCGGAGATTTCGGAGCGCGGCTCGATTATTGTCGTGGTGGCTACGGACGCCCCGCTGGTGTCGCACCAACTCAAGCGCCTGGCGCGCCGCGTTTCCCTCGGACTGGGCCGAAACGGCAGCATTTCTGACAACGGCTCGGGCGACATTTTCATTGCGTTTTCAACGGCGAATCCCGGAGCCGCTGCGACAGACCACATAGTGGATTTGAAGATGTTGCCGAACGATCAGCTCGCACCGCTGTTTGAGGCGACAGTGGAGGCGACGGAAGAATCGATCGTCAACGCGGTGGTTGGCGCCGAATCCATGACCGGGATCGAAAACCATCACGTGACCGCGTTGCCACATGATAAACTCCGTGCAGTGCTGAAGAAATACAATCGCCTGATTGAGTAATCATCAAGCCCCAGCACACAGGGAGTACACCTACTATGCGACGAGCGCTTTCTCTCGCGTTTTTGGTTTGGGTTCTGTCGCCACTCATGACCGGTTGCGGTACGGGCCAGGAACTCAGCAAGACCGACGCCGCGGTCAAGAAATTTCACGATCAACTCGACGCCGGTTCCTTTGCACAAATTTATGCAGATTCCGACGATGGAATGAAGAAAGCGGCTTCAGAAACAAAGCTGACGGAATTGCTTGCTGCAGTCAATCGCAAGCTGGGTCACGTTAGGAAAGCCGATCGCCAAGGATTCTTCGTCAATTGGAACACGTCGGGCAAGTTCATTCGCGCGAACTATAAGACGCAATTTGATGCCGACACCGCCGACGAGCAGTTTGTATTTCGTGTCAATGGGGACCAGGTGAGCCTGGTGGGTTACCACATCAATTCCGACGCTTTGGTCTTGAAGTAGTCGGCGACGCTGGTCTACAAGGACAAAGCAGCCGTCTTGCGCGGCGGATTGAAGAAGGGCAAGGGCACGATTTTGGCGGAAACCGTTTTGCGCGAAGCTTCCACCGTCAATTCCATGCTGAGTGTCTGGCCCAGGGTGGCGCTTTCCCGGCTTATGGTCGCCAGCGCAATCATGCGTTTGAGCGTGGGCGACCAGGTCGTGGACGTGGCCTTGCCCACCTGACGCCCGCCGCGATAGACCGGCACGGCCACGCGCGACGCTGTGGAAGGCACTTGAGGCGCCATGCCGATTTTTTCATAGAGCGCTTCGACCTCGCTCCAATTGATTTCCAGGCCGACCAACCGGCGCGCCGGCCCGCCTTTCTTCGCTTCCAGTATCAGGGCTTCGTGCCCCACGAAGTTTTCCTTCTTCAAATCCACCAGCTTGCCGAGTCCGATTTCACCCGGCGAGTATTTCTGATCTTCGATCAGGGCGCGCTTACTGGAGATATAGTCCACTTCGATCAGGATCAGCCCCGCTTCGATGCGCGCGATATCCAGGGCGACCATGCCCGCGGCGTGGATATCGAAGGGCTTGCCCTTGTTCATCAGCTCGTCAAACACTTTGACGGCGTCTTTCCAGTTGACCCAGATCTCGTAGCCCAAGTCGCCGGTATAGCCGGTGCGCGAAATGTCCACGGGAACGCCGGCAATTTTGCCGTGCGTGACGCGGAAATATTTCAGCCTGGCAATGTCGGCGTCCGCAACGGCGTGCAGCAGTTTGCCAGAGGTGGGACCTTGCAAGGCGAGCGCCGCAACTTTCTCGGAAATGTCCTCAATCTGCACATCCAGGCCGAGGGCGTTCTGCCGGAACCAGCGAAGGCTGGGATCGGCCGCGGTCCAGCGGTAGTCGTTTTCGCCGAGGCGCGTGATGGTGCCGTCGTCGATGACCTTGCCGTGGGGATCACACCAGCAGCAGTAGATGACCTGATCGATGGCCACCTTGTTGATGTCGCGAGCGATGACGCGATTGACGAGTTTGCTGGCATCGCGGCCGCTGACGCGGTATTTGAAGAGCGGTGTGATGTCGATCAAAGCCGCGGTGCTGCGGATGGCGTTGTACTCGTGCTCGTGCGTCATTTCGTAGACGCTGGCGGTGTAATAGCCCGACCACTCCTTGAAGTTGAGGCTTTCGCAGAGCGCGAGAGTTCTTTCGTGAAAAGCAGTTCCGACGGGCACGTTCCCTCCGATGTAGACGCAATAAAACTTCCAGAAAACCTGGCAGAGGCTGCCGGGTTAACTTCGGATTATAGTTTCGAGTTCATCGCGGCTGCAAGCGTCGCAAAATATGAAAATTCAAGCGATTCGCTTGTAAGGCGCGCAGGCTCTCAGTAGAATAATTGGTTCCTCGATTCATTTCGCTCCTTTCTATATAGCGGAGTCACAACGCATGCCCCAGTTTTATGATGTGGTCGTCATTGGCGGCGGTCACAACGGTCTGGTGAACGCCGCGTATCTGGCCAAAGCAGGGAAAAAAGTGCTGGTTCTGGAAAGCCGCGGAGTTCTCGGCGGCGCCGCGGTTACCGAAGAAATCTTTCCCGGCTTTCTTTTCTCCGAACTTTCCTACGTGGTTTCCCTGCTGCGCCCCGAAATCATCCGCGAACTCGATCTTCCGCGGCACGGCCTGGAAATCCTTCCTCTCGACGGCACTTTTTCGCCGATGCTGAACGGCGATTACTTGTGGCGCGTGAACGATCACGCGAAAACGCAGCGCGAAATCCGGCGGCACTCGCGGCTGGACGCCGAAGCGTACGACGAATTCTCAAAGCTGATGACGCCGATGTGCCGCTTCGTGAAGCCGCTGCTTTCCATGATTCCGCCGGACCCGACAACGCTGAATCCGCGTGACCTGAAGCAGTTGAATCTCCTGTTACAGCGTTTTCGCGAGCTTTCCTCCGACGAACGCTACACGCTGGTGCAGTTGATGACCATGAGCGCGGCGGATTTCCTGGACCAGTGGTTTGAGACGGACGTGCTGAAGGCGACGATGTCCGCTTCCGGGATCATCGGCACGTTTCTGGGCATCCGTTCGCCGGGCACGGCCTACGTGCTGCTGCACCACTACATGGGCGAGATTGACGGGGCGTTCCGTTCGTGGGGCTTCAGCCGCGGCGGCACCGGCGGCATCTCGCTGGCGATTGCATCGGCGGCGCGCGAAGCGGGCGCGGAAATCCGCACGCAGGCCGCGGTCAGCAAGATTCTGGTGAAGAACGGCCGCGCGTGCGGCGTGGTGCTGAAATCCGGCGAAGAGATCAGTTGCAATGTGGTTTCCTCCAGCGTGGATCCGCACCTGACCTTTGAAGTTTTCCTGGAGCCAAAGGATCTCCCTTCGGATTTCCTGGAGAACGTGCGGCGCTACAAGTACCGGGGCTCCTCCGGCAAGGTGAATCTGGCGCTGGACGGATTGCCGAATTTCAGGGCGCTGCCCGGCGTGGGCGCGCACCTGCGCGGCGCGATGTCCATTTCGCCGAAGATGGAATACATGGAGCGCGCGTACGACGACGCGAAGTACGGCCATTTCTCGCGCCGGCCGTACATCGACATGGTGATTCCGAGCCTCACCGATCCTTCCGTGGCGCCGCCGGGCAAGCACGTGCTTTCGTGTTTCGTGCAATATGCGCCCTACAAGCTGGCCGAGGGCACATGGGACGATCAGAAAGAAGCTTTCGGCAACAACGTGATTGACACCATTGCCGAGCACGCGCCGAACATCAAGGACATCATCATCGGCAAACAGTTCGTGACGCCGCTGGATATGGAGCGCGAATTCGGGCTGACGCAAGGCAACATTTTCCAGGGCGAGCTTTCGCTCGAACAGCTCTTCTTCCTGCGGCCGGTGCCGGGTTGGGCGTACTACCGGACGCCGGTCAGCAACCTTTATATGTGCGGCTCGGCGACGCATCCCGGCGGCGGCATCATGGCCGCGAACGGGCGCATCGCCAGCCAGGTCATCCTGAAAGAATGGAAGAAGGCGGCGAACTGACCATGCCCATCGGACAGAAGGTAGTGCTCATTGGCGGGGGTCACAACGCGCTGATCACCGCATATTATCTGGCGAAGGGCGGGTTCAAGCCGGTGGTGCTGGAGCGCCGCGAAGTGGTGGGCGGCGGCGCGGTCACGGAAGAGTTTCATCCGGGATTTAAAGCTTCGACGCTGGCGCACACGCTGGGGCCGCTGCGAGCGGACATCGCGCGGGATATGCGACTCGAGCGTTTCAAGTTCGGCATCTTTCATCCCGATCCGCGGCTGATTGCGTTGGGGCCGGACGGCAAGGCCATCGTGTTTTATAACGATGCGGCGAAAACGGCCGGCGGGATCACGCGGATCTCGGCGAAGGACGGTTCGCACTACACCGAATTTGCCGCAGCGCTGGGAGAGCTTTCCGGCGTGCTCCTGCAACTGACTTCCATTGTGCCGCCGGCGATTGATAAACCGACGCCGTTGGATTTGTGGAACCTGCTGCAGACGGGCCGCGGCATAAGGAGCCTGGGGAAGACCGGCATTTTCGATCTGTTGCGCTGGGGACCGATGTGCGTGGCGGATTTCGTTTCGGAGTTTTTTGAGACGGAGTTGCTGCGCGCGGCGGTGGCGGCGCGCGGGATATTCGGCACAAACCTGGGCCCATGGTCCGCGGGCTCGACGGCCGTGTTGCTGCTGCGCGCCGCGGCGGACGCGCATCCCATCGGTTCGGCGGCATTCCCACGCGGCGGGCTGGGCGAATTCACGCGTGCGCTTGGCGACGCGGCGAAGAAAGCCGGCGCGGAAATTCGCACCAATGCGGAAGTGCAGTTGATACGCACGAAGGATGGGCGCGTCACCGGCGTGGTCCTGGCGGATGGCGAAGAGATCGCCAGCGAAGCGGTGGTCTCCGGCGTCGATCCGAAGCGGACATTCTTCCAACTGGTGGATCCGGCAAACCTGGATCCCGTGTTCGCGACGCGCATCAAGAATTACCGCTCGGCGGGCAAGGTGGCGAAGGTGCACCTGGCTCTGGGCGGGCTGCCGAATTTTCCGGCGCTCGCGGATGCCATGGGGCCGGATGGCTTGCGGCAAGGACTTTCGGGACGCATTCACATCGGGCCGGACCTGGAATATCTGGAGAAGGCGTTTGACGCGGCGAAGTATGGCGACATTTCCACGTCGCCGCACCTGGATGTGACGATTGCGTCGCTGCTCGACTCCACGCTGGCGCCGGAAGGGAAGCACGTGCTCTCCGCGTATTTCCAGTACGCGCCGTACAAGCTGAAAGAAGGGAACTGGAGCCAGCGGCGCGGGGAACTGGCCAACATCGTGATCAAGACGCTGGCGAACTATTCGCCGAACCTGGCGAACCTGGTGGAAGCGGCGCACGTGGTCACGCCGGAGGATCTGGAAACAATTTACGGCTTCACCGGCGGACACATTTATCACGGCGAACTGGCGCTGGACCAGATTTTCACGATGAGGCCGGTGCTGGATTGGGCGCGCTACCAGACGCCGGTGAAAGGGCTGTTCCTGTGCAGCAACGGCACGCATCCGGGAAATGGATTGACGGGCGCTTCCGGGGCGAACGCGGCCAAAGAAATCATCCACGAATTGCGGTAACCGGTTAGGCCAAGCGGCCTCAGCGGCGCTCTCTTTGTCGTCACGGACGGGAGCGGCGTGTGTTCCGAATCGGGAGGGGAGTGTTGGCGAGGGAGTAACATCCCACCCCCGGGTGTTTTTTTGAAGCGTATCAAAACAAAGGGGTTGCGGGCGCAAGAGTGCGCAAGCGTGTGAAAACAAGTGACTTATAAAGCCTTTGTTTTGATACCGATGTGAGTTGATGCTATGGAGAGAGTTTGTCGTGGGGCTCGGCGTGTTGCAGGTGAGATGGTGCCGAGTATTCACAAACTATTATACCGCCATAGTTACCAATTGTCAATAGATATTGTAAGGTACTAGGTCCGAAACTGGCGCGAGGGAGGAAAGGGCAGATGGAGGGGAACTCCTAAGACCCGCCTTCAGACTTCGAGGACGGGGCATCCAGCGATGGCTTTGCATTCGTCGTCCGGGCCACCCTCGGGTTCGAATTAACGCGGAAGCTTGTAGAACGGGTTGCGGTCTGATTTTGCGCGATTGATTTTCTCTTTGAAGAATGCTTTCAGCTCGGCCTCACGGTCAATGACCTGAACAATTTCTTGCAGTTCGGTCAGAACGAAGACCTTGTGCGCTAGCCCTGTTTTCGCGTCTTCGATGGCAGCAGGTGAGAATCCTGAATACGAGATGAAGATGCCTCCCACATCTCCGCGATACAAGACGCTGACGATGTGCGGAGCAATTTCCTGTCGGCCAATGGGTTTGTCCCACCATTTCATTTCCACGAGGTAAAGCATTCCGTCGATTTCTACCACCCCATCAATCTGTTCGACAATTCCTTGCCCCCCATCTCCCTTTAGCGTGAACGCCTCCCGCACAAGAAACCCCGCGAAGAGAAAGAGGCTATTGAGGATACCCTCAAGGTGCTTTCCACGTTTGTGCGGGTCTTTCTCACCGAACAATTTGTAAAGCGAATTCTTGATGGCCGCGCGCTCCTCAGCTTCCTTCTGTTTCGCTTGAACGCTTGCTATATATACTGCCTGACGTTGCTTGCGCTCACTTTCCCGCTCCAGATTGATGCGTGTGAAACTATCTTTGACGTTCACCACTTTCTGAATCTGCGCCACGAGCCCCTGTGCTTTAAGGCGGTCGTTGTCATAACAACTGGAGAAGTCGTCGAACTCCGAAATCCGCTTGATAACCTCGCGACGGAACGCGAGCGCCGGTTCGCCCGCGCCATTCAGACGACACAAGATCGACCGGGCAATTTCGTGTTTCTTTACGCTATCCCTATCTTTTTTGACCTTTGTTTTCCAGTCGATCAGCAGCTTGTTAGGCACGCCCGCCCCAACGAAAAAGTCAATGACGCCCTGCTTCGAGCGGAACAAGGCAGGTATCACGTCGCAGAGCAATTCGAGAAGCTCCGGCGGGTAGTGATAGGAGATATCTGATGGGATCTGCATGTTCATGTACCTCGACACGCAATGTTAGTAGATGGTGCGCTGCTGCGAAATACAAGTAAGCGGAAATGTTTCGGAAGAAAAGCGGAAGGCAAACGAAAGCCTATTCGGGCTTCAAGAGTTCTTCCTTCGTGATGTTCATCCCCTTGGCGATGGCCTTGAAAATATCTCGCCGGACCCTGCCCGTTTTTCTAAAGGCTCTGAGAGTTCTGTCCGTAGTGCCTATACTGCTGGCAAAATCGGTCTGACCGATAGCTTTTGATTTCAAATGCTCTACCATTCGCTTGGCAGCACTCGGGCAACTGATTGTTGCACTCAGCCGTTCCGGTTTGCGTGTGTTTGATGGATTGTTGCTTGCACCGGACTGAGACGCTCCCAACTTTCCTCGTGTCGTGTCCCACCGCTTGGCGGACGCCGCCGCTTTGCGTGCATCAGTCTCAAGTCTCGCGCAGTATGCGGCGGAGGCCTCACAAACGCTCTTTATAACTTCGCGTCCATGAGCCTGTTCGGAAAGCTGAGGGCTCGCAATACCCAGCAGGTGCTCGTACAACGAATTGAGCCAAACAACGGCTGGCCCAGGGGAGAAACTGCCCGGAGAAACTCGTCCGTAGCAGAGCTTAGCTCCTGCCCGAGTCGCTAACGCGTCGAACTTCTTCCGAAAAAGGCTATTGGGGCCATTGCTTATCGTCCACTGTCCCATTTCAGAAGGTGGGCCGAAGAAGGCGGAAAACGGTCCACGGTCCCCAGCGCGGGGGTTGCGGTCGCGATAGACGCACAACCGCTCGTCTTCCGGCATCCCCCGCTGCTCGTCCGCCAGGGATTTGAATTTGTCGCGTACATCCCGCCACGAATTAAATTTCCCACTCATGGCCGCCTCCCGCGTGAAATCCCGGCGGGCGGCGCGGACTTTGGCTTGAGGTTGGGTTGCACACAGACAGGATACCACTTTAGAAAATAACTGGGGAGTGAGAAGAGGCAGAGGAGTGGGCCACTGCACATTGGTTTAACCCAGCAAGGCTGCGCCACCCGCGGAATAAGGACCGTCGAAGATGGACGGATGCTGCCGCGATCCCTCCACTCCGAGCCGCTAAAGTCGCGGCTCTCCGGTCGGGATGACAGAAGAAGAAGAGAAGAGCGGACCCACCCTTTGCAGAAGGCGCGCCCTCCAGAAAACGGCGGACGCAAAAGACGCGGATGCCCCGCCTGCCCACTCGTCATCACTTCGTGGAAGGATACTGCCACGATCCCTCCACTGCGCAACGGCAGAAGGCGCCGTTGCTCCGGTCGGGATGACAGAACCAGGGAAGGGCGGACCCACCCTTTGCAAAAGGCGCGATCTCCAGAAAACGGCGGACGCAAGAGACGCGGATGCTCCGCCTACCCACTTGTCATCACTTCGTGGAGGGATACTGCCGCGATCCCTCCACTGCGCAACGGCAGAAGGCGCCGTTGCTCCGGTCGGGATGACAGGACGGGGGGACACGCCAAAAGGCGGCGCGGAAGAGAAAATCGGGCCGCTACGGTCCCTTCGGCTACGCTCCCCTCGAAGCTCGGGGCAAGCAGGACAGGCGGGATGACACGCTAGAGAAAAACGGGCCCACTCTTTGCAAAAGACGCAGAGGGTAGGCCACCCCAAATTGCCACAGCGCACTAGGGCTGTGCAGCCTGGCCGCGCGCACCTCAGGGGTTAAAACCCCTGAATCTGCGAGCCTTTTCGGCACGGCTGAAGAGGCTGCGGAAAAATACAGGAAAGACTTTCTTCAGGGGCTAAAGCCCATTGGTTATAAGTGCTTTACGCCGGGGCTGAAGCCCCGGCCTCCTAAAGAAACGACTTTATCCGCAGCCTGTGCCCTTCGCTGCGCTCTGGGTAAAAAGCCGTGGCCACCCGGGAAGCATTGATGAGATGACATCTTGCAGAAGACACAAAAGTTAGGCCACCCGAGGTTGCCTTAGCGCACTAAGGCTGCGCCATGAGCGGTGACGGGCATCACAGATAACATTCTGCTATTATGGCGGAATCTGGACTTACCTCCATGTGGTCGCGCGGCAGCCGTGCCCACGCAAGAGCGGAAGCGGCCATCAATTGAGACTGAGTTGAGAACCTCGCGTGGCGTCTTTTGAGACGATCCCGTACAGTTCTGAGGGGAAGTGTGGGTGCCATGAGAAATTTGCTGTTTTGTGTTCTTGCCCTATTCGTTGGCCTGCCCGCGGTGGCGCAGCAGACGGACATCAACCGTTTCACCCTCTACACCGGATTCGATTCGATGATCAGCCCAGCTCGCAGCCTCACGGAGTACGGCTTTGACCTCGATTTCGGCGTCACTTTGAAGCCTTGGGTGGCCCTCGGCGCAGATTTCGGCGCCCTAGGCAACGGCATCATGAGTGGCACGGGAACGATCAAAGGGAGCGAGACCGTCTACGCCCCTGAGGTGAGCGCGGCTGGCGGCGATCCAAGCGCAATTCTGGTGCCCTTCAGATCGCGGACGTACACCTTTGCCGCAGGCCCGCAATTCTATCTGCGCAAGTGGCAAAAGATTACCCTGTTTGCGCGTCCTGGCCTCGGGGGAATTCATGAGACGGCAGACCTCACCTTCCCGGCCGGGCTGGGTGGTTTACTGACGGAGTTGCAGCTTCCAATCCCTAGCTCTCGTCAGACCGACACTACCTGGTTCGTTGGTGTGGGTGGCGGCTGCGACTTCAACTTGTCGCGGCGAGTGGGACTGCGAGTCTCAGTGGACTGGATCAATACTCATTTGTTCTCCAATTTGCTGACGGACCGACAAAACTATGCAAGGTTCACCATTGGCCCGTCTTTTCGCTGGGGACATTTGTAGGAGGCGGGCGGCCCGGCCGGAATTCGAGCGATTGGATGGGGCGCACGCATCGTTGGTTAGGATTCCATTGCAACAATTCACCGCGAAGTAGAATGGCTTCAGCTCTAGAACACAAGGGGCGCAATAGGTGCGGATGCTCCGCTGCCCACTCGCCATCTTTTCGTGGAAGGATATTGCCGCGATCCCTCCACTCCGCAACGGCAGAAGGCGCCGTTGCTCCGGTCGGGATGACAGGACTGGGGGACAGGCCAAAAGGCAGCGCGGAAGAGAAAATCGGGCCGCTACGGTCCCTTCGGCCACGCTCAGGGCAGGCGGGATGACAAAGTGGGCTTGCCGCAAAAGCTGCGGCTCTCCGGTCCCTTCGGCTACGCTAAGGGCAGACGGGATGACACGACAAGAGAAGAGCGGACGCACCCTTGCACCACCCGCAAGGATGGTCCACGCCGAAAACAGAAGGGAACTTATCATCGGACATCTGCGTACATTTTGTAGGGATGCAGGAGATTGCTTGGCAGGGTTGCGAGCCGGGTGTTGAGATGTACTGTAAAACGGCGACGGAGACAAAAGAATGGAGTTACGAGGGCTGGGAAGATCTCGTTCAGGAGGCGCTCGCCGAATGGGAAGAATGCCCAGTCTGCCTGCCACCGTTTCAAGAAACGTTCACCGCCGCCGAGCAAGCAGCCAGGGAAGCGCGCCTGGAAGAGTTTCTTCAGAGCATCGAAGGCGATTTGCGTCGTCCGCCGCGCAGCAAAGCTGGCCGGAATGCCTTGCGGGAACGGGTGATCCTGGCTTTTGAAGGCTTTGCCAAGGCGGGACTAGACCTGACGGACGAGCATCTTGGTTTGCTGATGAACGATGGCTTTTCGGCGATGGGCACTCAAATGGCTCGCGAAGCTCGCCGGTTCGATCCATCCATAAGCCCCGCCGACATATTTCAGGCGACACGGAACGCATGGACGGCAGGCGGTCTCCAAGCGCTGCTGGGCCGAGAAATGCGCCTGACGCCAGCAATCTTTGCCTACAGCATGCTGTACCCTTACACGGATAACTATCTCGACGACACGAAGGTGCGTTCGGAAGAGAAGATCAAGTTCAACGCGCGAATCAGGCGGCGTTTATACGGAGAGATGATTGCGCCCCTGCAGGAGGGCGAAGCCAGGCTGTGGCAGCTATTCGAGATGATTGAGGGGCAATACTGTCGCGCCGACTGGCCTCAAGTATACGCAAGCCTGCTGGCAATTCATCAAGCGCAGGAAAACAGCCTGCGACAGCGCGGATCACCGCCGTCCGTGACCGGACCCGACGTGATTAAACTCAGCTTCGAGAAGGGCGGAGCCTCGGTCCTTGCGGACGCGCATCTGGCTGCGGGAGCACTCTCCCGCGAGGAAGCGCAGTTTGTGTTTGCTTGGGGCGCGCTGTTGCAACTGGTGGACGATCTCCAGGACATGAGACAGGACCGCCGAGAAGGTGCGCTGACGATCTTCACGCAGGCTGCCGGGCGCGTTCCACTGGATGAGTTGACGACACATACACTGAGTTTCGGGCAGAAAGTCATGCGCCGCATGGACCAGATGCCTATCTGTTGCCAGGCACTGAAAGAAATGATTCAGAAGAGCTACGTGTCTTTGCTGGTCTGGTCCGCGGGAGAATGTGGCGAGCTGTACACCAGGGACTATCTGGCTGAACTGGAAACGCATTCGCCGTTCCGGTTTGCGTCCGTTGCGAAGCGGCGGAAACAAGTGGCCAAATTGACTGGCCCGTTGACGGGATTGTTTGAGGCGTTCCTGAAGGACGAGAAGGACCAGGATGAGTTGCCGCTAGACCAGTTATCCAAGGACAGGTCGAGTGGAGCGCGAAGGTTACATGAGGCCGCTTTGGCGGGCAAGCTTTAGGGCTTCGATGGCGGCGCCACGGGCGCCGGCGGTGTCGCCATTAGGCATGACGTAGATGGGAATGTTGGCCTGCTCTTCGCGCTGGGGTGGCATGCCGGCGCGGATCTCGTTCAAGAACCACTGTTGGAACTCTTTGCTGGCCTCGAGAGCGCCGCCGCCGACGATTAACGCATCGGGATCGAAGGTATTCACCATTTCATCGAAGAAAAGTCCCAAGGCGTGGGCCTGAACCCGGAAGATTTCCTTGCACAAGGCGTCGCCCTTGTCCGCGAGACCACGCACGAGTTTGGCCGCCTGGTGGGCGTCCAGTTTCGCCAGTTCGTGGCCGGGATAGCGCGGGAGAAAATAGGGCAGGAGATTCCTTTCGATGGCGGTGAGTGAACAGAGCGACTCGAGATCGCCCGTGCGTCCGCAGTTGCAGTGCGGCTGGATGCCGGTAATTCCGGCGATGCCTTGATCGGGAATGAGCACGTGGCCGAGTTCACCGCCAAAACCGTTTTTGCCCTTCACGACGCTGCCATCGAGAATGATGCCGCCGCCGTTGCCCGTCCCGATGACGATTGAAATTGAGGTTTCCCGGCTGTTTGCGCCAAAGATCGAATAGTGTCCCCAAATCGCGGCCGCGTTTGCGTCGTTCAAATAGGAGACCGGTTTGCCGAGCTTCCGCGCCAGCCCCTCGCGAATATCGAATCCAGCCCACTGCGGATGAACGAAGTTGGTGGCACCCCGCGTACTGAGTTGCCCCGCCGCGCTGGCTGGACCGGGAGTATCGAGGCCGACGGCGACGACGTCCGAGAGGGGAACACCCGCCTTGCGGGCGGCAATCTCGAGACCATCGGCAATCTGGCGGAGGCAAACCGCAGGCCCCTGTTTTACGAGAGCGGGATGCTCGCACAAACCTTCGATGAGAAATTTTTCCTGCTGGTCCAGCAACGTATAGTTGACGGCAGTTCCGCCAAGATCCACTCCGGCCACGAGCGTCACGCTTGTTCTCCTCCATGCTTGAATCGTTGCTCGGCCCAGCGTAGCAGGATTGGGAATCATCGTCCAACGCCGCTCGAAAACGAAGACTTGCTGGCAGGAAAGGGCAACCTTGCTATAATTCTGCAAGGTGTGAGAGTGTGGGCCGCGCAGGCGGGGTGGACGCGGCGGGGGCTGATTGCCAATGACCGAGAAACCTCTGCCGGTAAGACGAAAAGGCTGGATGCTGGGAGGCGGCTTGCTGCTTGGGCTGGCGGCCGCGTTGGCGGGGCACCAGACCGTAAAGTACACCTCGACGGACGCATTCTGCGATCAGGCGTGCCATGCGCACCCGCACGCAGAGCAATTCTGGATGCAGTCCGCGCACTACTCCAACCGGCAGGGCATTGTGGCCCACTGCACGGATTGCCACCTGCCCCCCGGCGGGCTGGAGTATCTGGCGGAAAAAGCGCGGCTGGGGGCACACGACGCGTATGCGCAGCTCTTTCGCGACGTCAGCAAGATTGACTGGGGGCGGGAGCGCAAGCTCGACCGCGCCGTGACGTTTACGTATGACGAGGCGTGCGTCCATTGCCACAATAACCTGTTCACCGAGGGGCTGTCCAAAGTAGAAGGCGCGCTGCCTTCCGGGGAGCAGGAAACGGACGCCAAGCAAGTGAGCGAGATGAGAATCGTCGCGCGCCGCATGGAAGCGCATCTCTATTTCCAGCGGAATCGGGAGAGGTTGCATTGCGTCAACTGCCACCTGTTCACCGGACATCGCATGGAGACAAAGATGGCGCCGGAGGCGATGGCAGCGGTGGAGGATACGCGGTTTCCGGTCGCCGCCACGGGATTTCGAGATTACACGGAAGCCGTGGCGGGATCGGGCGTGAAGTTTCACATGATTGCCGTGCCGGGTGGAACGCTTGCGGCGGGCAGCCCGGAGCTGGGAGCTTGCCGCTTACGAGACAAAGGGCCTGTGCACGCCGTTAGCGTGAGCGCGTTCTGGATGGCGCAGGCCACGGTCAGCAGCCATGACCTGGAATTGTTTTCCGTTCAGCATGGATTGAAGGAGAAGGCAGGCGGGGTGACGCCGCATATCGCGGATGCCTACACGCATTGGTTGTCGCGAGCGACGGGGAAGAAATACCGCCTCCCGACAGAAGCCGAATTGGAGTACGCGTGTGTGGCCGGCGGCACCATGCCCGCTTGGGAGCGAATGGCCAGCCGGGCGGATTCCCGTGTTCAGGGCATAGCCGTGGTCAATGCCTGGGAGTTTTTCGACCTGCCCGGCAGCAGCCCGGAGCTTCGGCTTGACGGACCTAAGGAAAGCGACGGCGTGGGGCCGGACTTCGTGCGCACTGGGGCCAGCTTCAGGGTGGTGAGGGAACTTGAAGAGAAATCCGCAACCACGGCCAGTGCCGTTCCAAGTATTTGGGCCAAATGACGGTCCAAGCATCTGACGCGAACACGTAGAGAGAATGCTCGAAGGAATCTGCTGAAACAAGTTGGAACGGCACCGGGAACGAGCCATGAAGGAGTTGCGACGTATGAAAGACGCACGCGATCAGGAACTGGGCATGGACCGCCCTATTACGCGCCGCGATTTTCTGAATGGGGTCGCCCTAGGGATCGGCGGGCTGGCGCTGAACAGCTCTCTGGGCGGGTGTACGCGGCACGGCGGTTCGGAGTCCATGGCTGCACAAGATGGCGCGGGTTACAACCCCGCAGCGGCGAGCGGAATGCGCGGCGATAACGCGGGGTCGTTTGAAGCGGCGCACGGGTTGCGCGACGGAACTTTTTGGCAAACCGCGGGCGCGGCGACCCATACGGACGACACCTACGACCTGATCGTGGTGGGCGCAGGTATAAGCGGGCTGGCGGCGGCGCACCTCTTCCGCAAGCAGGCGGGCAGCAATGCGCGCATCTTGATTCTTGAAGCGCACGACGATTTCGGCGGGCACGCGGAGCGAAAAGAGTTCCGCGTGGGAAACCGGATGTTGCTCAGCTACGGCGCCCAGTCGATTGAAAGCCCGTCACTTTACAGCGCGGTATCCAAGGGCTTGCTGGCGGACTTGGGCGTCGACGTCCAGAAATTTTACCGCTACTACGACCAGAGTCTTTATTCCTCGCTAAAGATGGGAAGCGGCATTTTCTTTGACCGGGAGACATTTGGAGAAGATCGCCTGGTGGCGGGCTTCGGCAAGATTTCGCACGGGGAATTTTTCGGCAAGGCCCCGCTTTCCGATCATGCGCGCCGGGATCTGGTGCGAATCTATAGCGAAAAAGTGGACTACTTGCCTGGGTTGACGCTGGCACAGAAACGGACGGTACTCGACCGCACCAGCTACGCGGACTTTCTGACGAAGATTGCCAAGGTGAGTCCAGAAGTGTTGCCCGTTTTCCAAACGCGCACCCACGATCTGTTTGGCGTGGGCATTGATGCGGTATCCGCGCTGGCCTGCTTCGAAGAGGGCGATGACTATGGCTACGGGTACCCCGGGCTGGAGGCAATGGGGTTGGGCGCGGCCGGCGATCGTGGCGAGCACAAGCCCGATCCTTATATCTTTCACTTTCCGGATGGCAATGCTGCCATTGCCCGCTTGCTGGTGCGCTCGTTCCTTCCGGAGGCAATACCGGGGCACACCATGGAAGACGTGGTCGTTGCAAAGGCCGACTACAGCCGGCTGGACCGTGGATCCGCGCCCGTGCGCATCCGCTTGAGCAGTACCGCCGTGGGCGTGCGGCACGACGGCGAACCGGGGTCGGCGAAAGAAGTGAAGGTAATGTATGTGCGCCAGGGGCAATTCTTTCAGGTGCGCGGGCGTTGCTGCGTGCTGGCCTGCTATAACGGAATGGTTCCTTACCTGTGTCCCGAAATTCCCGCGAAGCAGAAGGAAGCACTGGCGTATGGAGTGAAAACCCCGCTGGTGTATTCCCACGTTGCCATTCGCAATTGGGTGTCGTTCCAGAAGCTGGGCGTGCACCAGATTGCGGCCCCCGGAAGCTATCACGTCTACGCGGCTATCGACTTTCCCGTGAGCCTGCCGGAGTACAAATTCCCCAGCCGCCCGGAAGAGCCGATGATCGTGTTCATGTTGCGCACACCCTGCCAGCCCGGTTTGACGGAGCGCGAACAGCATCGCGTGGGGCGCGTGGAACTTTACGACACGCCATTCGAGACATTCGAGCGGAAGATCCGCGACCAACTCGCGCGCATGCTTGGGCCGGGCGGCTTCGATCCAGCGAAGGATATCGAGAGCATCACCGTGGGGCGCTGGGCACACGGCTACGCCTACGAATACAACCCCTTGTTCGATCCCGACTTTGCCGAGGGAGAAGCGCCCCACGAAGTGGGACGAAAACCATTCGGGCGCATCGCGATTGCCAACGCCGATGCGGGCGCCACGGCCTACATGAATGTTGCCATCGACGAAGCCTATCGCGCGGTGCAGGAACTCTCTCGGTTCCAAAGCTGAGTAGCTGAGGGAGCGCTTCAGGGCTTCAACATCAGGATTGTGCTTGGAGTGTGAGTTGAGATCTTTCGGGACGCCCCGACCAGGTCGGGGTGAACGCCCGGCGCGCCCTTCTGGGTGACAGCGTGCCGCACCGTTTGAATAACATCAGATAAACAGCATCAAAATTATGGCTTGCGAGAAGGCCCGGTTAGGCGAGGGACTGTGAGAGGGGCGAGTTGTCAGGGGCCGGGGCGGTTGCGGGCGAGTTTGCGCTGGTAGAAGAAGGAGACGGCGAGGAGCACGGAGCCGAGGATGAAGAAAGAGAGGATGCGGTAGACGCGCGCGAGGAAGGAGAGGTCGAAGAAGAAAACTTTGGCGACGACGATGCCGAGAAGGATGAGGGCTTGCCAGCGGAGAAGCGGAGAATGGCGCTGAATGCCGAGGAGAAGCAAGAAACCGGCGTAGCAGGTCCAGAGGATGGAGAGGGCGAGATGCTGCGCGAAAGCGTGATCGGAGGCGGAGGAGACGCGGCCGAAGTAGTCCCAGAATTCGAGGCTGAGAGCGATGAGAGCGAAGAAATTGGCGGCGATGGCGAGGAAGGCCATTTCCGTGCGGCGGGGAGATTGTTGCGAGCTCGAAGAATCGCGCGCAGACCAGAGTGAGAAGCCGAAGCAAGCAACGAGCAGGAGGTAAGAGCCGAAGCGCTCGTTAAAGAGGAAGGTGCCTGCAGGCGGAGGTTGCTCAAGCAGGCGGAAGGCAGTGATGCCAAGCAGGAGATAGCCGACGGGGCGCAGGAGCACGCCAAGTGCGCGGAAGCCGATCCAGACGAGAGCGGCGCCTTCGATGGCAAATGCCAGCGTGATGGCATTGTGCTCCAGGCGGATGGGAATGGCGAAGGTGAGAAAGCTGACAGCCAGGAAGGTGTAGAGCAAGCGCGGCCATGCGGCGGCGTGCGCGGGCGATTCCGGCAGCAGGCTGGCGACGAGCAGGTGGGCGGCGGCGAGCACAAGGAAGATCAGGGTGAGGGGCCAGCGATCGACGGGCCACAATAAAACGTAGAGGCTGACGCCGTAAGCCAGGGCATCGGAGAAGGCGAGGAAGAGATCTATAGCGCGCAGATCGAGGCGGCGTAGCGCGCGGGCGATGGGAAGGATGGCGAACAGCAAGTAAAAGAGAGTGGCGAAGATAAGAGTGCGCTCGAGGAAGCCCGCGCGCGTGTAAAAGGCGTCGTACCACTGCCAGAAATAGAGTTGCGTGCCGACGAAGGAGAGGGGCAGGAGAAGCTGCCAATTTTTGCGCCAGATGATGAAGAGCGCGGCGGCACCGAGACAGAAGAGATAGCTGAACAGGATAAGTTGCTCGTTTTTGCCGCTGCTGACGAGCGCGGGGGTGAGCAAGCCGCCGAGAAGCGAGAGGAAGGCGATGCGCGAGGAGTCTCGCCACAAGGCGAGGGCTGCCATGACGATGGTGACGAAGACGAGAGCGGCGAAGCCCACACCGCGACTGAACAGAGTGTAGTACTGGCAACCAGCCCAGACGGAAACAAAAAGCGTGGCTTCGCCCAGGCCGGCGATGCCTTCGGCGAAATAGGAGTAACCGCGGGAGAGCAGCCACTGGCTCCAGGGAAGCATGAGCGCGCCAAGAAGAACGCCGATGGTGACGCGGCCGGCGGGGCCGATCCAGTTGTTGTCAAAGGCGAGCTTGAGGAAGTAGGAGACGGCGAAGAGCAGGGCGATGATGCCGATGCGGTTGAACCAGCGGCCGCCGATGAGGGCTTCGAGATCGACGTGGGAGGGTTGCGGTGGGAGATTGGGCCGAGGTTGAAGAGGAGGGACAGAGGTTTCGCGCCGGGCAGGAGCGGATGGAGGACGGACGGCTTCGGGCGCGGGCCAGAGAGGAGGAGGAACCTGTGGCGAGGTTGCGGTAGGCGAAGGCGGTGCTGGTGAAGGAGAAGTTGAGGGAGAAGAGGGAGCGGAGGCGTTGACGATTTTCTGAAGCTCGGTGAGTTTCTGCTCGAGCTGGTGAAGGCGAAAAGCCAGGTCGTTGAGAGGGAAAGATTTGAGCAGAGATTCCAGGCGGTGTGCGATGCCATAGGCGACGAAGGCGAGAATCGAGCCGGCGAGAAAGAGCGGGATGAGGATGAAGTACCACAGTTCCATGGGGGAGGGGCTCGAGGGGATTAGAACACAGGATGAAAAGGAGAACAACGGATTCCGGGAGAGGATTTATGCGGCGAGAGGTTTCTGCGGGAAGGAAAGTCGCGGTATTGTTCTGGAACGGGGTGCAAGGTTTGGTCATGCCCTGCCGGAGGGATTGATCACGGACTCGGATGTGGGGTTGGAGGCGAATGTGACTCTGGCGAAGTGGAAGAGCGAATTCGTATGGGGGGGGAATTGAGGCCATGAACTATTTGTTGAAGACAGAGCCGACGGAGTATTCGTTTGCGGAATTGCAGAAGGATGGGAAAACGGTTTGGGATGGCGTGACGAATCCGACGGCGGTGAAACACTTGCGGGAGATGCAGGCGGGCGACCGGCTGGTAATTTATGAGACGGGGAATGTGAAGAGCGCGGTGGGGAAGGCCGAGGTGATGTCAGTGGACGCAAGCGATCCGAAGAAACCGGTGGTGAAGATCAAGGCGGGGAAGGCGTTGGTGAAGCGCATGTCACTCCAGGAGATCAAGAAGAACCGGCTGTTCAAGGATTCGCCGCTGGTGAAGATGGGGAGATTGTCGGTCGTGCCGCTGACGGCGGAGCAGTACAAGGCGCTTGTGGAAGCGTGAGCAACGAACAGAAGGGGAGCCCTTCCGAAAAAGCCGGCAATGCCGGAACGCAAGGCGACCGCTTCTGTGGCCCCGATGTAATGCAGGCAGCAGCGGGGTGTTACTTCTTCAGATGAAAAATACTCAACGAAAATTTGCTTGCCAGAAGCTGGCCCTCATCGCTATCCAACGGCTCCAAATCAATGCGAGCCTGGCCGTGGTTAAGCCACCAAGCGTTTCTCACCCTGAAGCAGTAAACGCCTCCTGGGTCCGCAGTGAAATGGGCGGCGACAGTCTTTTGACCCTGCCCCAAAATCACCGTTGACTGCCAACTAGCGCAAAGATGATGTTCGCCGGGATCCACAGAGGTGTAGAAATACGAATTGCCGTGTGTCGCTCCTACCCATGTGCCATCAAGGCCCATGCGGGTGGTAGGCTTAGGGGTCGAATCGAAATCTGAGTCGTCCTCGATGAAATAGACCAGCGCTTTTCCGGCATCCGGTTGCGTGACCGGGTGCTGCCCTTTGTCCGTTTTCACGTCGAATTTCGTGTCTGGAACGCCGCAACCCGGGGCTACCGCGGCGCCCGTGGGGTTGTTTTGCGCAAAAACCGGCGAGGCGCAGAGAAGGACTGCGAGAGGAAGTAATCTGGGGATGATTTTGTTCACGAATGTCTCCGTAGTAAAGTTCGTCTCTAATAGTTGGACGAAATCCAGAGGCGCCAGGTTTCAAGGAGTACCGCAAAGTTGACTGCTGAGCATGGCATCTCGGAAAGCAGTCATTCGTGGTGGTGATTTTGAAAGAACCGTAAGAAGCGAGGTCAGTATATGCCGGGAACGAGGCGCTTCGTGGCCTTACGGTACGCCAAGTATTCTTCGCCGAAGGCTTCGGCTAAGGCGATTTCCTCGACGTGAATGCGGTAGAGAAGTGCGGCGGTCGTAGGAAGTAGCACGACAGCAAGACTAATCCAATTGCGTGAATGCACGCCGATGGCAAGAAACACCAACAATAGGCCGAGGTAGGAAGGATGGCGCACGAAATGAAAGAGTCCCGTGCGCGTAATCTGCTGAGCATCCTGAATGGCCACGTTGGAGCTGAAGGATTTGCCGAGGGTAAATATCGCGGTCCACCGAATGGCTAGGCCCGCCAGCATGACAATTACGCCAGCGGTCTTCAGCGCGTGGGCGCCGCTGAACATATTGCGTGCATGAGTTTCACTAAACCATTGGCACGCGGTGACGGAAGCCGTAATTACGATCCACAGAATCAGCAACGAGCCTCGATCCCGCACTTTTCCGCTGCTGTGTTTGGTCCGAGTGGCGATGCCGACGAGAATCTCCGACACAAGCCAGCCGTAGAAAAGCAGTTGCCAAAAGAGCGATAGCGTTATCACGCCGTAATCGCGGACGAACAAAGTAATGTGGGCGAGCGATTGCGGCATGACCGGCAATTATCACACGTTTGCGAGAGAGCCGCCGAAAGCGGCCTGGTGGTCCAGTTTCCAGAAGCGGCGCTAACCTAGAGCTTGGGGTAGAAAATCACTCGATGGGGTTGCGCTGAGACCAAGTTCGTTGGGCGGCGGGGTCCTCACTAGCATCGGCGATGGCCTTGCCAATTCTCACAACTTGATTGTGGAACTGAGGAGCGAGCTTGTACTTCGTAACTTCGTCGTAGGCCTTTTCGACGGCTGCGAGTGCTTCTTGGATGCGCCCTTCGCGGAAATAAACGACCGCGAGCAGCGCGTAGCTTAGAGATTGCGAACCTCGATAGTTGAGGCTGAGTTGCATATGCAGCTCGGCGTCAGACTTTTCCCCGGCGGCAATTTGGGGATCAAACAGAGAAATGGATTTCAGGAGTGACTGTTCGGCTTCTGTCCAATGCTGCTGGCCCATTTGTGCGGTGGCGATCTGGCGGAAATTGATGGGGTAGGCGGAATCGTTGGTGCCGGGCCAAACCGGAGCATACTGCAAAATCTTCTGGAAAGAGGCTTCGGCTTCCGCGAATTTCTGCTGAGCGAGATAGCAATTGCCGATGTCGCGGTTAGCAAGGAAGAGAAACTTGTTTTTGGGAACATTGAAAGCGGATTTCTCGGCGAGCGGGATCACTTCGGACTGGTAGCGCTGGATGATTTCCGCCGTGCAAGTGGCCTTCCGCTGGAGTTGAGCTATTGTTTCGTATACGTCATTGAGCTTTCCTTCTTCGACTTCTTCGGCAGAGAGATGCGCTACGACCTCGACGGAATCGTGCCTTGCTGGCTTTGGCGATGTGGGGGATTGGGCTTGGGGAGGGGGGTTCTGCGCTGAGGCTGGCGGATGGACAAGAAGCAGGCCGAAGAGAAGGAACGTGGGAGCGCGATAGACGGTGTTAGCGTGCATGGGAAGGGGCATAGGCTGTAAGAGCATAACATGTGGTGTAATCCCCTAATTAGCGCAATCGGAAACGATTCCACTCTCAAAAGTGTGGGTTGCTTGTGAGGGTTGAGGGAGCAGCCCTATAATTGGGTGTTGCAAACGAGGAGGAAGTGACGCCATGGCGACAGCGAAAGCGAAATTGAAGGTACGAGAATTCACAAACGAGCCGCTCACCGATTTTTCAAATGCGGTGAATCGAAAAAAGATGGAGAAGGCGCTGAAAAAGGTAGCCGGGGAGCTCGGGCACGAATATCCGATGTGGATAGGCGGGAAAAAGGTGATTACGGCGGGAAAAAGGAAGTCCACGAACCCGTCGCGGCCCTCCCAAGTGGTTGGGGTATTCCAGGATGCGTCGAAGGAGCACGCGATCGAGGCGATTGAAGCGGCGAACAAGTATTTTGAGGTGTGGAAGAAGGTGCCGGTGCAGCAGCGGGTCAAGTGCCTGTTCAAGACGGCGCAGATCATGCGCAACCGGAAATTCGAGCTGGAGGCGCTGGTTTGTTACGAAGTGGGCAAAACGTGGTTTGAAGCGGACGCGGACATCGCCGAGGCCATCGATTTTTGCGAGTTTTACGGGCGCGAGATGCTGCGGCTGGGTCAGCCGCAGAAGCTGACGCCGCTGCGCGGCGAGAGGAACTACCTGGTATACATCCCGCTGGGCGTAGGTGCGGCCATTCCGCCGTGGAATTTCCCGTGCGCCATCATGGCGGGGCTGGTGGTGGCTTCCCTGGTGACCGGGAATACCGTGGTGCTGAAACCAGCTTCGGATTCGCCGGCGATTGCGGCGCAATTTGTGGACATCCTATTTGAAGCAGGTGTTCCGAAGGAAGCGGTGCAGTTTGTGAGCGGATCGGGCGCGGCGGTAGGCGACACGATCGTGCAGCACCCGAAGACGCGGTACGTCGGATTCACGGGCTCGAAGGAAGTGGGCTTGCGGATCGCGGAACTGGCCACGAAGCCTTCGCCAGGGCAGATATGGATCAAGCGCACCGTGCTGGAAATGGGCGGCAAGGACGGCATGATCGTGGACGAAGAGGCGGACATTGACGCAGCAGTGGAAGGGACAGCGCAGGCCGCGTTTGGGTACCAGGGGCAGAAGTGCTCGGCGTGCTCGCGCGTGATTGTGAGCGAGAAAGTGTACGACACGTTCCTGAACAAACTGGTGGAGCGGACGAAGAAGATAAAGGTGGGGCCGAGCGACGACCCGAACAACTACATGGGGCCGGTCATTAATGAAGCGGCGATGAAAGGGATTTTGGACTACATCGAGGTTGGGAAGAAGGAAGGGCGCTTGATGACGGGCGGCGGACGCGCGCCGGGGGAAGGGTACTTCGTGGAACCGACGATTATCGCGGACCTCGATCCAAAGGCGCGGCTATCGCAGGAAGAGGTGTTCGGGCCGGTGCTGGCGGTGATCAAGGCGAAGAACTTCGATCATGCGATGGAGATCGCGAATAACACCGAGTTTGGGTTGACGGGTTCGTTGTACTCGAAGAATCCGGCGAAGATCCGCCGCGCGGAGGAAGAGTTCCACGTGGGGAATCTATACCTGAACCGGAAATGCACGGGAGCGATGGTGGGAGCACATCCGTTCGGCGGGTTCAATATGAGCGGAACGGACTCGAAGACCGGCGGGAAGGATTATTTGCTGCTGTTCTTGCAGGCGAAGGCGGTGGCGGAGAAGCTGAAATAGGAACAAGGGAAAGGAAGCAGAGGAAGTAAAGGAAGTAAAGGAAGATCTGACGGTGAGGGCGGATGAAGAATCCGCCCTTTTTTCATGTGTTGCAAGCTTTGGCAGAAGGACGCACAAGAAGGCGGCCGCTACGATTGCGCGGCGCGTTCGAGCTCCACGATGTCGAGCTTCTTCATTTTCAGCATGGCCTGCATGGCCTTGGGGTTTTTAATGAGGTCGGGCAAGTGCCCGGGCACGATCTGCCAGGAAAGACCGAACTTGTCCTTAAGCCACCCACACTGCCCCCCGCTGCCCCCGGCGGAGAGTTTGTCCCAGTAATAATCCACTTCCTGCTGGGAGTCGCATCTAACCAGTAACGAGATGGCCTCAGTGAATTTGAAATGCGGGCCGCCGTTGAGCGCAGTCAACGTCTGGCCGTCGAGTTCAAAGGAGATGGTAAGGACACTGCCCTTTGGCGCGTGCTTTTCGTCCGCTTTACGCACTTCGCCGAGACGCCGCGAATTCTTGAACACGGTGAGGTAGAAGTCGACAGCCTCTTCGGCATTCGAGTCGAACCAGAGGAATGGCGTGATGCGGGGATAGTTTTGGAGAATACCCATGGAAATCACGTCACTCTTTCCTTACGGCAGTTTGTCCAACCCACCGCAAAAACTCGTCCGTGCTGGCAGCGATGAGTTTGCCATTGTGAGCATAATTGACTTGCATTGTGCAAGTGGAATTCAGGCTGAGGCGCGGCCATACAGAGTCGTCGGAATGATGACCGGCCCCTACAACGGTTCGGCGGCCCGACTCGAGACGAGTTTGAGAATGCGGTAGACGGGATAGCTGCAGGCCAGGGCGGCGAGGGTGAAGATGCTATTGGTGCGGTCTTCGCGGACGGCTTCGATGAGGAAACCGATGGAGCCGAGGAGCGCCAGGGCAGTGGTCCAGGGATAGCCCCAGGCGCGATAGGGGCGAGGCATTTCGGGATCGCGAAGGCGGAGAAGGAACAGCGAGATGAAGGAAAGCAGGTAGTTGGTGACGAAGAAGAAGGCGAGCATGGCGATGACGCGGTCGAAACTGAAGACAGCGAAGGCCACGCCCACGAAGGCGCTGAGGAGAAGGCCGAGAGTGGGCGTGCCGCCCTTGTTGATGCGAGAGACGCTGCGGAAGAAGAGGCCGTCGCGGCTCATAGCGTAGATCACGCGGGCACCCATGAGGTGGAGAGCGTTGAGGGAACTGAAAAGGGCGAGAACCATGATGGAGCGGAAGACGGTGTCGCCATGCGGGCCGAAAACGCGCTGGGCGGCGAGGCCGAGAGAGAAATTGTTGCCGGCAATCTCGCTCATGGGGAGGACATAGAGAACGGCGGCATTGATAAGGAGATAAATGGCGACGATGGAAAAGAGGCTGGCGAAGATGGCGCGAGGGACGAGGTAGCCGGGATTCTTGATTTCGTCGCCGAAGTAGATGACGCCGTCCCAGCCGTCGTACGTATAGATGGTGGCCTGAATGCCGAAAAGGAGAGCAGTGATGAGCGCGGCGCCGACGGGGATGACGATGGGAGCGGCAGCTTGGGCGAGCGGAGCGGCTTCGGCGGCGTGGCGCACATGGCCACCCATGGTGAAGCAGGCGATGACCATGACGAAGAAGACCAGACCCTTAAGGACAGTGGTGAAGTTCTGCACCTTGCTGCCCATGCTGATACTTCTCCATTGCAGCAGGGCGAAGAGAACGATCGCGGAAACGGCAGTGATCTTGATGCGCATCGCGCCATCCATGATGGGGAAGATGTGCGCCATGTACTCGCCGACGACGATGCCGATGGCGCCGGTGGTGCCACAAGTGGAGAGCCAGTCGCTCCAGCCGACGATGAAACCGGCATAATCGCCGAGAGCGCGGCGGGAAAAGTTGTACTGGCCGCCGCTTTTGGGGATGGCAGCGCCAAGTTCAGCAAGCTGGAAAGCGCTGACGAGGGCGTAAAAGGCCCCGCCAAACCATACGCTGAAGAAGAGCCAGTGATTGGGGAGGCGCGCGGCGATGTCGCCGGGAGTGCGCACGATGCCGGCAGAGATGGCATTGCCCACGGCGACGGCGATACCAAAGCCGACGCCGAGGATTTGCAGGAGCTTGCCGCGGTCCTTGCGCAAACGAAGGGACAGCGTGGATGGGTCGGCAGATGAGGTGTCAGCAGGCAGCGGCAAAGTGAAGTCTCAAGGTCCTTGGGGAGTACGCGTCATCATACGTTCGCGGGGCAAAAAAGCAAACCGGAATTGAAAGCGAGAAGCTACGAGCTCATCAGAAAGGCGCTGACCCGCGTGGCGGCCGCCGCGTCTTTGTGGGAAAGACGATTTTGCGGAGTTGCTTACTTTGTGAAAGCAGCGGTCCTTTGAAGCTCCCCTCGAAGATCGGGGCAAGCAGGGCAAGCCGCACTCCAAGTTGTTTGGCCGCGCCTCCCGCGTGGCGTTTGGCAAACCAGAATCAGGTGAGAAGTTCGGATTTCGGCGGTTTCCTGTCGTGCGCGGGAGGGAGGGCGATTAACTCATTTGCGGGATGCGGGGATCGCGAGAATCGTCGGCGAGGTCGAGGGCAAGTTCGCGGGGAGAGGAAGAGGCGGCGACACGGATCGAGGCACAGTCGTTAACGATCCAATCGGCGCCCTCTGCGAGGAGTTCGGAGTCGTGAGTGGTGGTGCGGATGGCCAGGACGCGGCAGCCAGCGGCTTTGCCGGAGCGGACGCCGGAAGGAGCGTCTTCGATGACGACGCATTTAGCAGGGGGAAGGCCGAGAGCGGCGGCTCCGGAGAGGTAGGGCTCGGGATCGGGCTTGCTACGCTGGATGTCGCTGGCGGTGACGAGATGGCGTGTGAGTTCGAGGAGGCCGGCGGCGCGGAGGCGCACTTCGGCGAGGCGGCGCGTGGCGGAAGTGACGACGGCGAACTGGCTGGCAGGGATGGCGGAGAGGAGTTCACACGCGCCGGGGAGGGCGATAACGTCGGCGACGTCGGCGATTTCTGCTTGCTCGAGCCAGGCATGCTCCTGGAGATGAATGGCATCTGAAGCGCGCGGGAGGAGCACCTGGACGGAGGCGAGACTGGTGCGGCCGTGAGCGGTCTTGATGACGAATTCGGGAACCATGCCCTGCTTGATGGCCCAGTTGGACCAGGCGCGGGCGACTGCGGCGGTGGAATCGACGAGAACGCCGTCCATATCGAAGAGCAGGGCCGAGCAGAGGATACGGGTCATTGGCCACCGAAGAATCGAAACAGCTATTGTGACCTGGAAGCACGCGGAGGGGAAGGGCGAGGCGTTTCCCATCTGGACTTACTCCACACGCTGAGCGACGATAGCGGCATGAAAAAGGAAGTAAATATTAGCGAAGCGAAGCGGCAGTGGTCACGATTGTTGCGGCGGGTGGCGGCCGGGGAAGAGGTCACCATTACCAACCGGGGAGTGCCTGTGGCGCGGTTCGTACCTGTACCCACCTGCAAGCCCAAACGAAAGGGCTGACGGTTCTGACGGATGATCCGATCTTTCAGAAATGCGACGTCGAGAAGGTGTATTGCGGGCGGTAGAGGATGGAAGGTCCGAGCGTGGGCTCCCGCTGGTGCTTGGACAGTTTGACGCTGTTGCGAGTGTTATTTGGATGTTGCAGCGGCAATTTTTTCGATGACGATGGCCTTGGAGCCGCCGCGCTCGTAAATCTTGCCGGTGACCGTGACTTTCTCTCCCGCGAAGGGAAGCAACTTCGGATTCTGGCCGCTGGACGGCATGGTGTCGGAAATGGGCCAGTAAATCGTGCCATCTTCGGCGAGGATGACGAGCTGGGAACCCGCCTTGGCACAGGAGATCGCGCACTCCTTACTGATAGGCTTGTCGAGGCTCTTGGTGAAGGCGCAGGCGGAGTCCAGGACGTAGCCCTTTACGGTCACGGCCGTCGTATCGGCGAAGCTGAGCAGAGCGAATCCAACAACCGAGAGAAGAAGTGCGGCGCGCAACGCAAGCCGGGTGATCTTCATTTTCGTTGCCTCCTGCGCACATTGAAGTGCGGTAGCGAAAACACTATAGCGGCCTTGGCAACGTGTCTGTAGTGTTTTTGTAGTATTGCCGCTACCGCGGTTCCTGCTCAAATTGCTGCGGGACGAATCGGGGAGACCATTTCAGACATGGACGGTACTGTGAACGAAACCGCGGCTTCCAAAGCAGCCGTGCAGCATGAATCGGGAGTGCAGCGTGAGTCCGGGCTGCGGAGAAAACTGAGTCCGCGCCAAGTGGCCATGATCGGGCTTGGGTGCACGATGGGCACGGGGCTGTTCCTCGGCAGCGCCATTTCCGTGAAGCTTGCGGGACCCGCGGTCTTCCTCAGTTTCCTTGCCGGGGCGTTCATCACGCTCACGGTGATGTGGGCGCTGGCGGAAATGTCCGTGGAACACCCGGCTGCCGGGGCCTTCGGTCTGCATGCGGAGATGTATCTGCATCCGTGGGCGGGCTTCGCGGTTCGCTACACGTACTGGATATGCATGGTGGTGATCATCGGCAGCGAAGTGGTGGCTGCGGCGATTTACTGCCAATACTGGTTCCCGCATGTGCCGGCGTGGATGTGGATTGCGGGCTTTTCGCTGGCGATGATCTACATCAATACCGTAAGCATCGAAAGCTTTGGCACGTTTGAGTTTTGGTTTGCGATGATTAAGGTTGCGACCGTGGTCATATTTCTCGTGCTTGGCGCGGCACTGCTTTTTGGAATTGGATTTCCGCGCATCGGCGCGGCCAACTTCACCGCGCACGGCGGTTTTCTTCCCAATGGATGGATTGGCATGGCGCTTGGCGTGACCATGGCCATCTTCAGCTATATGGGTCTGGAGATTGTGGGAACAACCGCGGGCGAAGCGGCGGACCCTAAAATTGCCGTGCCGCGGGCGCTGCGGGAAACGGTGCTGATCTTGGTTTTATTTTATGTGGGCGGACTGGCTGTGGTGGTGGGCATCGTGCCATGGACTCAGATTGGCCTCGGCGAAAGCCCATTTGTGCGGGTCTTCGAGACCGTGGGCATTCCAGCGGCCGGCCACGTGATGAATTTCGTGGTGTTGACCGCGGCGCTTTCCTCCGCGACCTGCAATCTGTACTTCGCTTCGCGGATGCTTTTCTCGCTTTCGCGGGGAGGTTACGCGCCCGCGGCGCTGGGGCGGCTCAGCAAGCGCGATATGCCGGTTACTGCGGTGCTGGTCTCCAGCGTGGGTATGGCGGCCGCGCTGATTCTATCCCACTTTCACCGGAACATGGCCTTTGTCTTCATGATTGGCGTGGCGTTTTTCGCCGCGCCGTTTGTCTGGATCACGATTCTGACGACACATCTGGAGTTTCGCCGCGCCACAGCGCGAGCGGGCAGAAAGATTCTCCGGTTCGCCCCGCCGGGACCTTGGAGCTCATTGGTGGGAATCACCGCGCTGCTGGGCGTGTTGGTTGCGACCTGGTGGGTGCCGAGTTTCCACATCACGCTGCTCGCAGGGGGGCCATGGCTGCTGTTTATCACAATGTGCTATCTGGCGTGGGCAAGAGTGCGACACGCGGCGCAGGAAAAACTGAATGCGCGTGGAGTTCCGAAAGTAGTTACATGGGGAGAGGCGGACGTAGAGGAATAGGGCTAGTTGGGGTGGGAGATGGGATTTGAACCCACGACATTCGGTGCCACAGACCGACGCTCTACCAACTGAGCTACTCCCACCACTGGTGGTTAGTTTAGCATGACCTCGGAACTCGCGAAAACCTGCAGTGACGCGATTGGGAGATGGGGTAAAAAGGATATCAGCGATCAGATATCAGAGATCAGGAAGCAACGGCAAGCGACCGGTGACCAGCGGCCGGGGAGCAAAGGCATGCGAGAGACGACCGGCGGCCAGCTACCATGAATCAACGACAAATGACGCGCAGCCAGGCGGGCGGGGGAGCGCAACTCTGGGAGAGCTTTTGGGTTGAATAAAGCAGAAGGCGGTTTGGAGGAAAATGAAACACCGGAAACCACTCGGGCTGGCTGCAACGCCGAGAGAAGGATCCGGGGATCGGGGAAAGCGATGAGATATCTAAAATACTTGGTTTTATTGGGCGTTTTGCTGATGGGCGCGGGTTACGCGCAGGCGCAAGTTCGAGTGGGAGTTGGGATCGGAGTCGGCCCGGTGTATGCCGGGATTGGCGCCGCGCCCGTTTGCGCGTACGGATATTACGGGTATTACCCGTATGCCTGCGCGCCGTACGGTTACTATGGGCCGGACTTTTTTGTGGGCGGCGTGTTTATCGGCGCGGGGCCTTGGTATCACGGCTGGTACGGGCGCGGCTATTCTGGCCGGCCCGGGTACGGCTACGGTCGTGGGGGATACGGCAATAGGCCGGGATACGCCTACGGTCGCGCGGGGTACGGCAATCGCCCAGGCTGGGCCTATAGGGGCGGTGCCGCTCGCGGGTATGCCGGAGGCGGCTACCGTGGCAATGTTGGAGGCGGGTCCCGCGGCAACGTCGGCGGTGGTTTCCACGGTGGCGGAAGCTTCCACAGTGGTGGTGGATTCCATGGCGGCGGTGGCGGCTTTCATGGTGGCGGAGGCCACGGAGGCGGACACAGGTAAAACGAATCAGGTCATTTAGAAGAAATACGAACGGCTGACAACGCGTGTTGTCAGCCGTTTTGAATTTCGGGGACTGATATCAGAGATCAGATATCAGCGATCAGGAAGCGAGAGGGTGGGTGTAGTTGGGGTGTTGCCTAGATGGGGTCCAGCGGTGCTGGCCCCCTACAATTCTTTGGCAGCCGGAGTGGGGGTCGCTAAAGCATGTGTAAATTGCAGCCCGCCCCGCAACAACATCTGGGGCGCAAACACCGCGCCTCAGAAGGCGGGCCCTACCAAGGCGAACCCAAGAGCACGGTCAGGAGTGACTACGCCACAGACGCCACCGCATCAGTGCCCTAGATGGGGTCCAGCGGTGCTGGACGCTTACGGGAGGGGCGGGAGCGATTGTCGGATTTACTCTTAACGAGGAGGAAACGCGGGGTCAGGTGCGCGGAAAAAGGGGATGAAGGAGTTGATAGACTGGGCAAGGGAAGCGTGTCCCCGCGCATGAACCCGCAATCGTCGGATCGCATCCATTTCGATTTGCAATTGGCCTACGCGCGGCCGGTGGTCGCGATGCTGGCGGTGCTGTGCCTGATGGAGTTGCGGGCGGCGCGGGAAGTGCAGCGGCCGCTCTCGTTTCTGATCGCGTATTTCGTCGCGGCCATGGTGATTCTGCCGCTGGAACGAGCGCTGCGGCGGTACAACTGGCGGCTGCCGTTGCTGTGCGACATCCTGGTGACGGGAGTGTTCCTGTACATTTCGCCGGAACTCCTGCCGGCGTGGTTCCTGCTGTTTTTCATCGCGTTTGCGGCGGCGTACCGGTGGAACCTGCGATTTTCGTGCTCTTTGTGTTTTGGGTTGTTGTTGCTGGGGCTGGCGCTTTCCATGCACCGGGGTGCGCCGGGAGCGCCGACGAAGGACCTGCTGTACGCGATTTCTTTTTTTGCGGCGTCGTTTCTGGGAGCCGCGGGAATGGCGTTTCTGGGAGACCGCAACCGGCGGTTTGCCTGGCAACAAACGTTCCTGACGCGGCTGGCGAACACCATGCACGTGGACCTGGGACTTTCGGAATCGCTGCGGCTCCTGCTGGAAGAGTTGTGCGGGGAATTCCAGACCGAAGAGGCGCTGCTGGCGTACCGCGACGTTGACCTGGAGCGTATTTTCCTGTGGCAACTGAAATCGGGCGAAACCGAACGGCTGTCACCGGAAAATCTTCCGCTGATGCGCGCGGACGGATTCCTGCTGGATGATATGGAAGCGTCGCTGTGCTGGAATTCGCTGGAAGGGCGCGGCGCGGGATTTGGCTGGGACCGGCGGAACGGGCAGGCGCTGAAAATCCTGCCGCGGGTGCCGGGCCCGACGCTGCAGGAATTCGGGATCAAGAATTTCCTGAGCGTGGCATTCGATCAGGAGGAACACCCGGCGGGGCGGCTGTTCCTGGTGAATCGCCGGCCGGGACGCGCGGGGTTTGTGAGGGCGGATCTGGAATGGTTTGAGCGCATCGCGCGGCACGTGAGCTCGTCCATTGAGAGCGTTTTTCTGTTGCGGCATTTGCGGGCGCGGGCGATTGAAGCGGAACGCTCGCGGATTTCGCGCGACTTGCACGACGGGATCCTGCAGACGCTGCTGAGCATCGAGATTCAGATCGACGTGCTGCGGCGGAAGGCGTCCACGCAACCGGACCAGGTGGAGTCGGGTCTGGCGTCGCTGCAGCAGACGGTAAAAAACGAGGGCGGGGAATTGCGACATATGGTGACGGACCTGCGGCCGCTGCGCGTGCAGTCGGCGGATATGGTGGACCTGATGAGGGGATTCGCGGAGAGGTTCCGGAACGAGTCGGGCTTGGCGCTGGATTTACTAATTGATTCGGCGGAATTGCACGCTCCGGACCGGGTTTGCCGGGAGCTTTTCCAGATTTACCGTGAAGCACTCACCAACATAAAAAAGCATGCCAAGGCTTCCCATGTCGTGGTAAAACTGTCGCAGGATGATAGCCGGCTTGCTCTGGTGGTGGACGACAACGGCGAAGGGTTCAGCTTTGCCGGGCGATTCACGGGGGATGAGCTGGACCGGCTGCGACTGGGTCCTATTTCCATCAAGGAAAGAACGCGCACGGTCGGGGGGGTTTTGACCGTGGAGTCGAACCCGGGCCATGGTGCGCGTCTGATGATCGAGGTACCGCTCGGCTGATATGGCGAAGACGAAACAGCAGATACGTATATTAATGGCGGACGATCACGCGATCTTCCGCGACGGCCTCCGGAAGTTGCTCGACGGCGACGAGGAAATCACGATTGTCGGCGAAGCGCAGAATGGCGCAGAGTGCATCAAGCTCCTGGCCAAGTTGAAGCCGGATATCCTGCTGCTGGACCTGCGGATGCCGGACAAAGACGGGCTGGCGGTGCTGGAAGAAGTGAATTTCGACCAGATGCCGACGCGCGTGATCGTGCTGACCGCGGCGGAGGACGACCGCGACGTCGTGCGGGCGATGCGGCTGGGGGCGCGCGGCGTGGTGTTGAAACAGTCCGCCACGGACCTGCTGGTCAAGAGCATACACCGCGTACACGCAGGCGAAATCTGGCTGGACAACCGCATGACCGCAGAGGTCATGAAGGCGTTCGCGAAGTCTTCGGAGTCCGGGCCGAGGCGTGAGAAGCCGCTGCTCTCCGACCGCGAAAAGGAAATCGTGCAACTGGTGGCGCAGGGATTCCGGAACAAGGAAATCGGGGAGAAGCTGTTCATCTCCGAGCAGACGGTGAAGAATCACCTGCACAATATTTTTGACAAGCTGGGCGTGTCTGACCGGCTGGAACTGGCGCTGTACGCGATTCACCATCGCTTGATTGACCATTCCTAATTCACAACGGAGCTTAAGCTCCGTTTCCCAACAAGAAAAAGAAGAGCGCATACGGAAAGAGGCATGGGGATAGTGTTTTTGGATTATTGCCTCGAATGATGCGAGTTCATATGCTCATGCGCGTTTATAGGGGTGTCCAGCGCGCAAGGAGTTCACAGACGCTGGCCCAGTAAAAAAATAAGAGTGGACCTGCTGCAGGATGGTTGCAGCGGGCAGAGGATAGGTGTGTTTGAAGGCTCGCCTGGGCGAGCGATTTCCAATTTCTAAGCGAGGCAGGTAAATCCATGTTCATCATTCGAGCGATTCGACGCACTGCTAGTGCGGTTGTGATGGGATTGGCGCTGCTGTGCGGCGGCGCAGTGCGCGCACAGGTGCCCACGACGATTCTGAACGGCATTGTGCGCGATGTGAGCGGTGCCGTGGTGGTTAACGCGCGGGTGACGGCGACAAACGACGCAACGCAGTCGCAGCGGGAAACACAGTCCAACAGCGAAGGGATCTATGTGCTGCCGGACCTGCCCGCCGGGAAGTACACAGTGCAGATTGGGGCCAAAGGCCTGGCGGCCCGGAAATTCACGGACGTAACAATGGAGGCTGGCCGCAGCACGACGCTGGATGCGCAACTGGGAGTGGCGAGCACGGCGACGACGGTGAACGTGAGCGCAGAAGAGGACAACGTCGAATTGACGCAATCGATGATTCAAGGGCAAGTGGCTTCGACGACGATTCAGAGCATCCCGCTGAATGGCAGGAATTTTCTAGAACTCGCGTATCTTGTGCCCGGGAACACTCCGGCCCCCAATTTCGATCCCACCAAGACGAACACCCTGGAGGTGAGCTCCGCGGGGGGAATCGGGCGCGGCGGAAACATCACAGTGGATGGCGGCGACAACAATGACGAGGTGGTCGGGGGAACCTTGGCGAATTTTCCGGAGGATTCCATACAGGAATTCCAGATTGCCACGGGACGCTTCACGGCTGAAGTGGGCCGCAGCGGAAATTCCATCATTAATATCGTGACGCGTTCCGGCGCGAACGATTACCACGGCGACGCATTCTTCTTTGTGCGCAACCGTGATTTGCAGGCGCTCCCCGCAACATTCGACCGAAGCTTGCCGACGCCTCCGTTTGACCGGCAGCAGTATGGCGGGTCGATCGGAGGTCCGCTGGTGAAGGGCAAGACATGGTGGTTTGCTTCGGGCGAATACCGTCACCAGAATTCGGACGTGGAGACGGGCACGCGGGATTTCGCCACGGACCAAATCTTGAACACGTCGGCACCGGCGCCGCTGCGAGATGCGCTATTTTCCACGCGTGTGGATCACCAGTTGAATTCGGCGAATACGCTGATGGCGAGGTATTCGTTCAACCGGTCCACGGACACGGCCATCGCCGAGGCGTCTGAGCCCACTCCCCTGAGCACGTCGGCAGAGCGTCAAAATTCATTGAACCGATTTCACTCGCTGGTGGCATCATGGGCAACCACAATATCGCCGACGAAGGTCAACGCAGTGTTATTTCACTTCGACACCTTTCTGAACAACATTCCTCCGTTCGCCCAGGACGCACCGACGACGGATCCGAACCTGGGATTGTCGACGGAGCTCGTATTCCCGGGATTGGCGGATGGCGTGAATTTCAATACGCCGCAATCCACACACCTGAACCGCTACCAGTTGCGCGACGCGTTCTCCTGGTCGCTGGGAAAACACAACCTGCGCATGGGTGCGGAGTATCAGCACTACAACGCATTCGGGGTGATCAATCCGTTCGGGAGCGGGTCGGTGGTGCTCACGTCGAATTTCGGGTTCCAGGATTTGAATGGGGATGGCGTGATAAACGACCTGGATATTCCCATCGCGGTGGCGTTGAAAAGCGTTGCGCCGGTAGAGCCGGTCCCGATTCCGCCCATTACGAACAGCTACTTCGGGCTGTACGCGCAGGATGACTGGCGGGTGACGCGGAAGTTGACGCTGAATTTGGGGCTGCGCTGGGAGTACGACACAGATGCAACCGCGACAGGTTCTTCCTACGATGCGTGCCCGAACCTTACCGAGCAGCCGACAGTACCGTGCGTGTGGATGAGGAACGTATTGGATTTGAACCACTCGCCGGACAAGAAGGACTTCGGGCCGCGCGTTGGATTTGCGTACGATCCGTTTGGACACGGGCGGACGGTGGTGCGCGGCGGCTACGGTGTGTATTACGACCGGATCATCCTGGAGGTGCCGGGGTACGAGCGGGTGCAGGATGACCGGGCACTGGCGGTGCAGGAATTTTCCGGGTCCTACTGCACGTTTCCCGGTGACCCGAATCCTCCGGACCTGAACACGTGCTTCGTGCCCGGAGCGAGCTTTGCGCCCGGCAGCCCCACGCTGGCGGATCCTTTCAGCGGACCAAGTGAGACGGGCGGCGTTGGTATTATCGTGGTGGGCAAGGACGCGCACCATCCACTGGTCCAGCAGACTTCGCTGGGCATCCAACAGCAATTGGGCGCGAACTGGGTGCTAACGGCGGACGGGCTGCACGTGTTCGGGGAGAGGGAGTTGATCGCGCAATATCTGCGGAGCACAACATCGACTTCACCATATATATCCTGCCCGGGGAGCAACATCCCCTGCACCGTGACAGACCCGCTCACGGGCATTTCCGATAATGTGACCGTGGCGACCTCCGCGGCAAAATCGTGGTACGACGGCTTGTTGGTGAGCGTGCAGAACCGGCCAGTGCGGCTGGGGAAGTTCACCTACCTGTTCAACGCCAGTTACACGCTGTCAAAGACGCTCGATTATTCGGATGACGACCAGGTGCCCTCGTACAATGCGGTGGAGGAGATCAACCTGGCGGAAGGCACCGCGGGTCTGGCGAGAGAAAAGGGGTATGCAGCGGCGGACGAGCGGAACCGGCTGACGTTGTACGGAAATATTGACATGCCGTGGGGGATGTCGCTTTCGCCGATTTATACCTATGGATCGGGAGTGCCGGCGGATACGTTGGTGCCGGGGCTGACGACGATTACCGGGGCCACGGAAGACGCGCGGCTGCCCATATTGCCCAGGAACGCACTCGGGCGCGATGTTAAGAACAGCAATCAACTGAATCAGTACATCAACACGTACAACGCCTTGCCGGTTTGCCCCGCGCCCGCGCCCTGCCGGGCGGGTTCGCAACTCCAAAACGTCCCGGGTGGCATCGATTTCTACAGCCCGTTCAGTTCGCTGGACATGCGGCTGAAAAAAAGCATTACGATTCGCGAACGGGGACACCTAGACCTGATCGCGGAGGCGTTCAACCTGTTTAATGCAACCAACGTGCGGGGAACGTCCACCGCGAATTTCTCCGGACGAAACATCACCCTGAACCCCGTGGGCAGCGGGGACAATTCCTCGTTCTTTGCCCCGGAGACGACGGCTGGCGGGTTCTTCGGATCGGGCGGGCCGCGGGCGTTCCAGTTTGCGGTGCGGCTGGGGTTCTGAGGGCCGCGACACGTACGGGACGGGAAAGCCCTGGGAAACCCAGCATACTGAGTGAGTTACGGCGGGCGGTCTAAGACCCCGAAATCAGCGGATTTTCAGGAATTAGGACGGGGGGTTTACCCGTTCTAGTACATCGGTACCTTTTTGCCCGGGAACGATTTTGAATCCCGAGTTCTATTGTTCCCTGGCCCCACCCCGGCTACACTCGTTCCTTCAAACATGGAGGTTTCCTTGACTGGGTCCGAGCGCCGCACTACACAAAGGTTTTCCATGCGGCTGCCGCTTACCGTGAGATGGACCACAGGGGCGGCAGTTGGCGAAACAATGACGGAATCCCGCGATGTCAGCTCCCGGGGGGTTTATTTCTTCCTATCCAAGGATGTCAAGGAGGGCTCGCCCGTCGAGATTCTGCTGACATTGCCCAATGAAATTACGCTGGCCGGACCGGTGCGCGTGCGCTGCCTGGGCCGCGTGCAGAGGACGGAACCCCGCGATGAAGGTGCAATTGGGGTGGTCGCGGCGATCGAGCGGTACGAGTTTCTGCGCGGCGCCGAAGAAATGTAGTTGGCGGAATCGCGCGAATAGAGATTCAGTACAAATTCCTTGCTCGCTCACTGCGGAGGCGGGCAGGAATAGCCGGGGTGCCTCGGCCCCTCAGCGGAGCGCCCCGGCAGTCGTTTGTTAGGAAGCGGTCAGGATCGTACCGAAATCGAAAGTGAAAAGTTGAAAGCCAGACGGCGCGGCTCGCCGCTTCATCTCGTCTTGCAGATCCCCTCTAAAAAACCGAAAGCTTAAGTCAGCGATTCTTCCTACGAGCGTCTGCGCGATTCATCTTGACCGGCTCCTTGTGTTCGCGGATCCCGCGCTGCGCCGGAAGTCGCTCGGAACAGAGCGCAAAAAGAAGGCCCCACACTCTCCGGGGATGGAGAGCATGGGGCCAATGCGGATTCGGCGCGGGTCCTACTTGGCGTTCTTGTTGGCTGCTTCCGCCGCTTCCTTCAGTTCTCGGTTAACCTGGTCGAGCAGTTCCTTGGCCTTCTGCGCGTGGCCTTGCATGTCCCACTCGTTGGCCTTTTGCGCTTCGACGATTTTTTCATAGGCCTGCGTGGAGAGGCGTTGTGCAGCCGCCAGGTTCGGATGGCGTCTCTCGCTGACATTGTCTTTCGGGAGTTGCGCCAGGACCGCACCGCCGCTCAGCAACACGGCAACTACGGCGCTGGCAATCAATGATCTCTTTGTCATTTATTTCTCCTCAGATGAGATTGAGTTTATTTAAAGAAGCTCCGCCGGGTTGGGCTACGACCTTCTTCGTTGGGAGTTGCCACCACTGTACGATGAACGACAGATGAACCAAGGGAGAAAGCGGGCGGCTGTTGCTAGTTCGTAACGCGGCAGAACGATTCAGAGTATTCTTCAGGCGTCGCCTGTACTTTGGGTCAGGCGATTTCCATCGCACCATGGTCGATGATGGATTGAGCCTCGCCCCCCCGGAGAATCTCACAGGCCTTTTGGTCAAAAGGCGACAGGAAAGTGTGCCATGCCGGAAACGCCGGCGAATCAACACAAAGAAGAACCCAACTATCATTCCACCGAGCGCGCGGTAGAGCGCCTGGCGACGCCGAAAGAACTGGCGGAGTTCGGAACGATCAAGCCTGATCCGGAACTCGAAGCGAAGATTCTCTCGCTCCTGGAAACGGGGATGGCGGAAGGAAAATCGCCCGAAGGGCAGCCGCCGGAAACGAAGCAGGTCGAGATGACGATCGAAGTGCGAGAGCCATCGATTGTCGAAATGCCGCTCGAATCTGCTGCGCCAAATACGGCGGAGACGGCGAGCGCTCCCGACGAAGTAATTCCTGAACAAACCGAGATTATTCAAGCGAGCCCAGAAGAAACGCCGGCCGAAGCGCCGGGTGAATACCGGGTGGCAGGTTCGGATCTGCTGGTGTTCGCGGAAGTGTTGGACCAGCATCGCCAGTGGGTGGAGAGCGGGGGAACTGCGGGCGCACGGGGAGATTTTGCGGGAGCGAACCTGGCGGGAGCGGATCTGACGGGCGTGAATTTGCAGGGCGCGCAACTCCAGAAAGTGAATTTGCGCGGCGCGGATCTTTCCATGGCTAATCTGCGCGGGGCGAATCTGGTGGAGGCGGACTTGCGGGAAGCGAATCTGCTGGGAACGGAATTTTCGGGCGCGAATCTGATGGGCGCGAATCTCTATGGCGCGCAGGGAATGTGGTCTGGACGGTTGGGCGGGACAAACCTGTTTGACGCGACGCTGCCGGAGGCGATTTCCGCGCACGACGGGGGCAAAACGATTGCCCAAGCGACGCAGTCGGCGCGCGGGTTTTACCTGCTGGTGATCGGGCTGTGCCTGGCTACGTGCGTACTGGTGGGGCTGACGACGGATGTGCGGCTGCTGCTGGACCTTTCCGCGACACCGACTTCGCGGATTCCGAATATTCTGCCGTTACAGGGATTCTATCTGGGGGCGCCGCTGCTGCTGACGGTACTGTTTTTGCGGCTGCAGTTCCTGCTGTTGCGTTTGTGGGGAAGCATAGCAGCGCTGCCCGTGGTGTTTCCTGATGGGCAGACGCCGGAAAAGGATGGGCGTTGGTATTTAGTGGGACCGATCCGGCCACTCTTGCGGTGGTCGCGCGATCCGCGGTCGCCCATGGCGCAGGTGGAAAGCGTGATGGCCCGGCTGCTGGTGTACTGGGCGGTGCCGGCCGTCCTGTTTTTCCTGTGGCTGCGTTATCTGGTGATGCAGGACTATCGCGGAACACTGTTGCACGTGTTCCTGATAATGCTGGCGAGCGCGGCGGCTTGCGGAACGCCGCGCATTGTGGCGCGGGTGCTGCGGCCGGGCGACTGGAACGAGGGAAGCAGGCCACATTTTCTGAGGGATGTACTTTCGGCATTGCGGGGGCCGTTGGCGGCGGGGTTGGTGCTATTTCTGCTCTCGCTGGGCGTGATCCGTGGTTTGCCAGCGGACCCCAGCATACGGCCCGAAGTGAGCCAGGGCGATCCGCGGCGATGGGCGGCAACGGTGTTTCGATCGGTGGGCTTCCGGCCGTACGCAGATATTACGGAGGAGAGCGTCGAGGGGATGCCAGTGAAGGCAGGGAGTGGTGAAGTGGGAACGAACGATGCGCCGGGACCGCGACTCAACGAGATCAACTTGCGGTACGCGCGGGGTTATCGGGCGGAGTTTGCAAATGCGCGGATGTGGCGGGCGAATCTGGAAGGCGCGAGTCTCTCGGAAGCGGATTTTCGCGGCGTGAACTTGAGAGAAGGAGTGCTGCGGTCGGCAAATATGGACAGGCTGCAGGCGAGCAAGATAAACCTGGTGTCGGCGGACGCGCAAGGAGCGAACTTTGCGGGCGCGGATTTCCAGAATGCGGACATGTCTTACGCGAACCTGGCGGGGGCGGTGCTGACAACGGCAAATCTTGCGCGGGCGACGCTGTATGCGGTGAATTTGCGGCAGGCGAACCTGCTGCGGGCGGATTTGTCGCACGCGGATTTGCGCGACGTGAAGGCGGAGCTGGCGGTGCTTTCGCTGGCCACGCTGGAGCAGACGGATTTGTCGGCGGCAAGGCTGGCGGGCGCGAACATGACCGGAGCGCAGTTCAAGGGAACCATACTGCTGGAGGCGGACCTCTCGAAGACGGATTTACGGGGCGCGACGTTCGCCGGGGCGATCCTGCGCCAGGCGCATCTGGATGGCGCGAACCTGGAGGGAGCGGATCTGCGCGGGGCGCTGGGATTGGAAGCGTGGCAGGTGTGCTCGACGAAAGGTTGGCGCGGGGCCAAGTTAGATGCGGACGTGAAAACGGCGACCGAACAATTGTGCGGGACGCCGCAGGCAACTCCTAAGCCGTAAAAACCCTGGCCGGCTGCGGAAAAACTTGCCGTCATCAGCGGCTCAGCTCATCTTTTCTGTACTCATCCACATAGGTCGTCATCGGTTGCTGTAGTTCGTCCCGGTACAGCCCCGTCTTGAAATAGACATAGCCATGGGCAAGGTAACCGCGCTGCCGTTGATAAACAGTCGGCCCCGTGGAGTGGACAATGGGTTCGCCGTCCAGCCAGGTTTGCGTTGGTTAGTCGTTCGTGCAAGGCAAATAGGTCAGAAGGTGCGGGGAGTGCCGGAGTTGGAAAGGTCGGCTTGGTATTTGGGCCAGGGGCTGTCCATGAGTCCGCCGTGGCCGCCCGCGAAGGCGATCACCCTGCCATCAACGGTGGCGACATAGAGGGTGCCGTCGCGGGCAAGCGTGGGAGAAGACTCGCTCTCGTAACCGGTTTCCGCATGGGAGAGCACGTGTCCATCAGGAGAGATGGTCGAGAGAAGTCGTCCGCTGACGACGAAGATAGAGCCGTCCTGGGCGAGGACGGGTGTGGCGACCAGAGGACCGTCCAAGCGAAGAGTCCATTTTGTCGTGCCGAAGGAATCGAGAGCGTAGAAGGTCGCATCGCCACTGCCGAAGAAAATGGTGCCATCGGCGGAAATCACCGGTGTAGCGCGGTTGAGCGCCGCGGAGTCGGTTTGCAACTCCCATTTGGGCGACCCATCCAGCCCCAAAGCAACCAGGCGTGTCCTGTCCACGGAGGCGTAAAGGGTATGATTGCTGTCCACCGCAATTCCGGAAACGACGAAAAAATCTCCCGGAGGAGGAAAGTTGGCATTTCGGCGCAACGCTTCCGGCGTGAGAGCAGGATGCTGCCAGAGGATTTCGCCGTGACTGTCGAGGGAACTGAGCCTGCCGCGGCCCGGCGCGAATAGGGTGCCATCGGGAAGCAGCGTGATGGAGCCCCACTGTTCGCCGCCCCCCATCGATTGCCAGTCCACCTGGCCGTTCGCCAAACGAACCGCTGACAAGCCGCCTCGCGACGCGGTGTACAGATAGTCGCGGCCCAGCGCAGAACCGTTCTTGCCCCAAGAGTTCCCGTCATACACCTCGGCGGTCCAGCGAACGCCCCCCGAGGGATTCAAGGCAAAAACCCGCCCGTTGTTGGTGGATATGTAGATAGCGCCATCGGTTCCAATGGCGGGAGCGCAGATCGAAGGGCCGATGTAGGTTTTCCATTGCAGGGTTCCGGAAGCGTCCAGGGCGTAAACAAAGCCGTCCTCGCTTGGCGCGTAAATAGTGCTGTCGTCCGCGAGGGCGAGCGCGCCATAGATTTTTCCGCCGGCGGTGAACTCCCATTTTTTGACGATCGTGGGGGTGACGGCCGGAGAAGTTGCGTGCGAGACAGGCCTTCTCCAGTAGGCGACAAGCGCCACAACGCCCAGCAGGGCGATAAGAGTTGCGAGAATCTGTTTCTGGCCCACGGCATCCACCTTTCCACGACCTGGGCTTAGGAAGAACCAACAAACGACGCATCAAAAGAGTCCCATTGAACCCTTGCTTGCGCGTCAATTTCCATCGTGCAGCGGATTGCTGGTATTCGCCAGGTCATGAAACTGTTTGGGCCAGGCGCTCGGCATGAGCGGTGAGCCGGAGTCTTCCACGGCGCAGAGCCAGGAATAACCGCAGGCAAAGTAGATGGTGCCGTCGGGTCCAATCGCAGGAGACGAAGTGGGCGAATAGAGGTGCAAGTTCCACTTGAGGGTGCCATCGGGATGAAGCGCAAACAGAGTGAACTCACCGCCAAGATAGAGAGTGCCATCCGCGGCCAGGGCGGGTGAAGTCAAAAGGTGCGTGGCGGAAGGCGACGAGAATCGCCACTTCAGGGTGCCATCCGGATTCAAAGCGTAGACGGCGTCTCCCGCGGTGAAATAAATCACGCCTTCTATGTCGATGACGGGAGAGCCGATGACCGAGCCAGTGGAGTCAAAGCGCCACTTTTTGGAGCCGGAACTGTCCACTGCGAACAGCACGGATTGATTGTCACCCACATAGATGATTCCGTCGTTCGACAAAGCGGCTTGGCCGAGGCTGCCGGAGGTGAGCTCTAAATCCCATTCGGGAGAGCCGCCTGCAGAAATCGAATCGAGGAAATTCTGGCGAGGGAGAATGATCGAACCTGCCCGCGTGATGAGTGGCGCGGCATTGGTGGAGATCACGCCGACCCTTGCACTTCCGGGAAGGATGGTAGATGCGCCGAGCATTCCTTCACGGAAGGTGTCCAGCGACCAGATCTTCTGGCCGGAACGTTTTGGCTGGAAGGTGTAGATGTCCGCGACGCTATTCATGAAATAGAGAGTCGTGTCCGGTCCAAGGGCAGGAGGAGCGGCGAACCCAATCAATCCATAGCCGGGCTGCCAGACCCGCTGGCCCTCTTTGCTCACACCAAAGATGAGGCCAGGCCGCAGGGCCACATAGATTGTGCCGTCCTCAGAAACCACCGGTGTGCCCGGGGTATTCAGTGCAGTCTCCCACTGGAGCTTTCCATCGGGAGATATGGCCTGGAGCCCGTGGCTTGTACCAATATAGATGGTGCCGTCGGGACTCAGGGCGGGATGGGAAAGTGCGTAATGGGCGCTTCTGAACTGCCATTTCACGCGCGGGCCGGCGGACTTGGGTTCTTGTGAAGCGGCCTCTTTTTTGCCGCAGGAGGCGAGGAGCAAAAGCACACAAGAGAGGCAAGCGAGCCGGAACGGATAAGAATAACGGCGACTCGCGCGGCAGAGACGCAGCGAACGAGAAAACGAAGGGTGGTAGAATTGGCGGCTCATTGTCGAGAGGAGTAATCGCATTCGCGGTCGAGAATACGGGATGCCTGCACGTTCATCATGGCGGCGCGGACCGGAGAGAGCTCATTCGCTTCACGAATGCTGTTGTTCATCCGGTTGGTGATGGTTTCCAGGCCTTGCCGGAGGACACGGTCCATGTTCTGGAAGTATTGCTCGGCCTGGGCGCGTTGCACGCGGGCGTTATAGCTGTTTGCACTGGGCGAGACCTTTTGGGATCGCAGCGCCAAAAAATTGCAATAGGTGTTCGTCTGTTGGATCGCCTGCGCGAGCATCTGGCGCCATTGGGTGTCTCCGGCAAGATCGCGGCGCGCATTGACGATCTGCATCTGCCACTCGGCCTCGCGATCCGCGTCGTAGCCCAGTTCCGAACGCGCCTGTTGTTCACAAGCGGGGTCGCAATTGAGAAGCGAGACGTAGGCGCCGACAATGAGCTTGTCAGCGGAGCCCGGTTGGCCGCTGCCGGCGGAATGCGGTTCGAGGTCGTCGTTGGTGATGATTTTCTTCGCCTTGGCCGGCGAGCTTGGTTTGGCTGTGGAATCTTTCTGACCGGCCTGCGCCGATGGTTGGTCCGGCGGCGTCTGGACTGGAGAAGTCGCGGATTGCGCCGGCGAATGAATGGCTAAGCACAAAAACAGCGCAAGGAAGACGGGCGCCCGAAAGAGCATTCCGGTGAGAGCAAAAGATTTGCAGGCGAGGCGAATCATGGGCGAAGGCATCGTGCGCTCACTGGTCTTCCGCATCGGTTGGCGATTCGTTGTAATACCTTTGCGGAGCACAGTTGGCATTTTGTATCCGGCTGGTCTGCAAGTTGGCGAACTGGTACGCGAAGGGACTGACGGCGAATTTCTGCTGTAATGTGGTCTGACGGCTAGTCAGGGCTTGAAGCGCGGACTGCGCTTCCTTGAATTTGGCGTCGTATTTGTCGTCGATGGCAATCTCTCGCGTGGTGACGTTATTGGGATCCGCATCCCTGGCTAATTCATCCCTTTTTTCATCGCCAAGCTGGCAGAATTTCAGGTGCATATCGTAAAGATCGCGCAGGTATTTCTGCCACTCGCCGTCTTTACGGACCTCATCGATGGCCTGCAGGAGATCCCGCTTCCAGTTCGGGTTGGCCGCAGGAAAAATGTGAGCTAACTGGCGGACTTGCTCAAAGCAACTTCTGTCGCAGTTGTTGATCTGATTGAAGTCCGTGGGAGAAAAACCGAAGCCGCCTGATGGGTGTTTTAGGTCGTCATTGGTGATTACTTTTTTGGGCTTGTCCGCTGGCTTTGCGGGGGCAGCAGGCGAAATAGGCGGGTGTTGCGTAGAGCCGGAGGGTTGCGTTTCAGGTGAAGGCTGCTTTGGATCCTGCTGCTGCCAAGTCGTGAGGATAGCGCGTGGGGCCTGCGGGGGTGGAAATTCCCCTATGGCGCTGGAGAGAAATATCGCCAGAAACAGGATCTGGAACACAAGGCACCTCAGTAGATACCATGTTCGCAGAAGCAGGGGCAAAGAGGGGTAACCAGTGAGAGGAATCGCAGAAAGGATTAATAGTACTAAAGGTACAGAGAAGGACTGGAGGAAGAGTGCTGGGGACCGTATGGCACTCAGCCTTGGTACCTTGTTGCGGTGATACGCTGGAGGGCGAACGCAGAACAAATGAGCCCGATGTGGTTTGAAAGGCGATGAGCGATGGCATCTGAACAGTCTCAAGCGAAACGGGAAATGCCCGCTGCGGAAGCTGTCTCACTCGCGGGAATGGTCAACTACCAGGACGGGGCGGTGGTTAGCCGGATGCTGATCCATCGTCCGGCGGCGACGATAACGCTATTCGCGTTCGACGAAGGCCAAGGCTTGAGCGAGCACAGCGCGCCATTTGATGCTCTGGCGCAAGTGTTGGAGGGCGAAGCGGAGATCACCGTTTCCGGGAAGCCATTGGCAACGAAAGCGGGCAGCGCCTTGCTCATGCCGGCCAACCAGCCGCACGCGTTGAAAGCGCTGACGCGCTTCAAGATGCTTCTGACTATGTTTCGTCCGCAGGAAAAATAGGGGCGCGAACATTCTGCGCCCCCTTTTCAAAACAAGTTAGACGGTCTTACGGGATCGTAACTTCTTTGCTGAGGTACACGTCCTGAATCGAATTCAGGAGCTTCACGCCTTCCGCCATCGGGCGCTGGAACGCCTTGCGCCCGCTGATCAAGCCGGTGCCGCCGGCGCGCTTGTTGATGACGGCGGTGGCCACGGCTTCCTCGAAGTCGTTGGCACCGGAAGCGCCGCCGCTGTTGATTAAGCCGGCGCGGCCCATGTAGCAATTGGCCACCTGATAGCGCGTCAGATCGATCGGGTGATCGCTGGTCAAATCGGTATAAATGCGCTTGTCGAATTTGCCGTAGCTTGCACCGTTCGTGTTCAGCGCCTGATAGCCGCCGTTATTTTCGGGGAGCTTTTGCTTAATGATGTCGGCTTGGATGGTAACGCCGAGGTGATTGGCTTGTCCGGTGAGGTCGGCGGAAACGTGATAGTCCTTGTCCTTTTTGAAAGCGCTGTTGCGGAGATAGCACCACAGCACGGTGGCCATGCCGAGTTCGTGAGCTTTGGCGAAGGCCTGGCTGATCTCGACGATCTGGCGGGTGCTCTGGTCGGAGCCGAAGTAAATCGTTGCGCCGACGGCAGCCGCGCCCATGTCGTAAGCCTCCTCGACGGTGCCGAAGAGCACCTGGTCAAAGCGGTTGGGGTAGGTGAGCAGCTCGTTGTGGTTGATCTTCACGATGAAGGGAATTTTGTGGGCGTACTTGCGCGCCACGGAGCCCAACACGCCGAAGGTCGAAGCAACGGCGTTGCAGCCGCCCTCGATGGCCAGCTTGACGATATTCTCGCCGTCGAAATAGTCCGGGTTCTTGGCGAAACTCGCGCCGCCGGAATGCTCGATGCCTTGATCCACCGGAAGAATGGACAGGTAGCCGGTGCCGTGGAGGCGGCCATTGAAGAACATGCGGTGAAGATTGTTCAACACGCGGAGATTGCGATCGGAAGCCGCGTAAACCCGGTCAATAAAATCGGGGCCGGGAAGATGCAGCCTTTCCTTGGAAATCTTGGGGGACTTGAAACCCAGGAGGGATTCCGCCTTTGCGCCCAAGAGTTGTTCAATTGCACTTGTAGTTGCCGTTGCCATGGTTCTCTCCTCAATTTAGTCGCGAATTCCGGTTGCGAGCAGTGCTCCTGCGGCCTGGTCCACCAGCCAAAGCAGCTTGCCGTGCGCCGGCTGAATCAATTGCGCCGGAAGCTGCTCCGGCTCATAGGGTCCTTCCAAAACCGCTTTCAAGGCCGGAGCCTTGTCAGCGCGAGTGACCAGAAGAATTACCCGGTTCGCCTGGTTGACGACGGGAGCGGTGAGCGTGATGCGCTCCGTATAGAGTTTTCCTACCCAGTTGCGAACCACAATGCGATCGGCCGGAGCGTGTAGAGCTTTCGTGCCCGGGAAGAGCGAAAGGGTGTGACCATCGTCACCCATGCCGAGCAGGACCAGATCGAAGCGAGGAAACTCGCCTTTATCTATTATAAAGTATGCGCGAAGAGCCTGCTCATATTCCAGTGCTGCTTTTTCGGTGTCCGCGTACTCGCCCTTGATGCGGGTGATGCGCGAGGCTTTCACCAGCTCCTTGGAAAAGAGGGTTTCGTTGGCCATGTGGAAGTTGCTTTCGGGGTGATCGGGCGGCACGTGGCGTTCGTCGCCGAAAAAAAAATGAATTTTCCCCCAAGGAAGCTGCGCGCGCAGGCCGGCATCGTCCGCAAGCAGGGAGTACAAACTCTTTGGCGTGGAGCCGCCGGAAAGCGCAACCGTGAACGAATCGGATTCAGCGACCGCGTCTGTGGCCGCCTGGACGAAAAGCTCGGCGGCCCGGCGCGTGATTGCTGCAGCATCCGGCAGAATCCGCACTTCGCTTTCGGAGGGGCCGGTCATCAGGGCGTACCTACTTTGTCCTTGTCGTGCAATGCGTGGGGGCCGTGCAGGTCAACATCTTCTTCGCCGATACGGCGCCACGCCCGGCCGTCGCGAAAGAGCAGCTCTTCGGCATCGACAGGGCCCCACGATCCAGCGGCATAATTCGGAAAGCCGCGGGCCGGCAGCGCGCGCCACACATCAATGATCGGCTGGATCACATTCCAGCCGGCCTCGACCATATCCGAGCGCTGAAACAGCGTGGCGTCTCCTGCCATGCAATCGCGCAGCAAGCGTTCGTAGCCTGTGCCATGCTCCGCGCCGAAGTAGGTCGCGTAGTCAAAATCCATATTGACCAGCCCCAGCCGCATCACGGAACCCGGCACCTTCGCGCCGAAGCTGAGCGAAATGCCTTCATCCGGCTGAATGTGAATGACCAAGCGATTTGTTTCCAGATTGCGCACCGCGGTATTGCGGAACAATACGAACGGCGTGCGCCGGAACTGGATGACGATCTCCGTGGCGCGCATGGCCAGGCGCTTTCCGGTGCGCAGATAGAAGGGCACGCCGGCCCAGCGCCAGTTGTCAATCAGCAGCTTCAGGGCGACGAATGTTTCCGTATTCGAATCGTGCGCTACGTCCGGCTCATTGCGGTAGCCCACCACGCGCTGCCCATCCGCATTGCCTTCGGCATATTGGCCGCGCACCATGCAGGTCAGCACATCCTCGGGGCTGAGCGGTTGGACGGCGTGCAGGACTTCGGCTTGCTTGTTGCGCACTTCGTCCGCTTCGAAGGAAATGGGCGGCTCCATCGCGGTCATGGTCAGGAGTTGGAACAGGTGATTGGGCACCATGTCGCGCAACGCGCCGGCCGTTTCGTAAAAGGCGCCGCGATGTTCCACGCCGACGGTTTCGGCGGCGGTGATCTGAACATGATCCACGTAATTGCGGTTCCACAGGGGCTCGATGATGTTGTTGGAAAAACGGAAGACCATGACGTTTTGCACGGTCTCCTTGCCGAGATAATGATCGATGCGGTAGATCTGCTTTTCGGCGAGCACCTTCTTGAGTTCCGCATTCAACTGGCGCGCGGATTCCAGATCGTGGCCAAACGGCTTTTCGACGATCACCCGCGCCCAATTGCCGTTCTCCTCAAGCGTTAAGCCCGCGGCGCCGAGTTGTTGAACGACGGGCGAAAAAAATCTCGGCGCGACAGCGAGGTAAAAGAAGCGATTTCCGGCGATATTGTGCTGCTTTTCCGCGTCGATAATTTGCTGCTTCAGGCGCTGGAACGCCTCCGCATCCTTAAACTCGCCCCTGACGTAGTAGATGCGCCCGGAGAGCCATTCCCACATCTTCAAGTCGATGGCCTCCGGCGCAAACTTCGGAATCTCTTCACCGAGAACTTTGCGGAAAGATTCCGTGGTGTAATCGTTCATCGCGAATCCCACGATCGCGAATTGCTTGGAAAGCAGATTCTCCTGCGCGAGATTGATCAGCGCCGGGATGAGTTTGCGCTTGGTCAGATCTCCGGTGGCGCCGAAGATGACCATGACACACGGCGCGGCCTCGGTGGTGATGTCCACGTGATTCGTGCTCATCAATAGGTGTCCTGTCTTGGGCCGGCGGCCATCGGCCGCGCCGCTCAGTGCCCGGATTTCTTTTCGATATGCCCGCCGAACTGGAACCTCATGGCGGAGAGTACCTTTGCGGCGAAATCGTCTTCGCCGCGCGAAGTAAAACGCTGGTACAGCGAGGCCGTCAGCACCGGCGCTGGCGCCGTCGATTCGATCGCCGCAAGAACCGTCCAGCGGCCTTCGCCGGAATCGGAGACACGGCCGGAGAAGCGTTCCAGCGTGGGCTGATCGAGCAGGGAAATGGCCGTCAAATCGAGCAGCCAGGAGGCCACCACGCTGCCGCGCCGCCACACTTCGGTGATGTCCGCCAGATTGAAATCGTATTGGTAATGTTCGGGATGGCGCAGCGGGGTGGTTTCCGCATCGGCTTCGCGATGGGATTTTCCGGCGTTGGCATGTTTCAGGATGTTCAGGCCTTCCGCGTACGCGGCCATCAGTCCGTATTCGATGCCGTTGTGCACCATTTTCACAAAGTGGCCCGCGCCGGAGGGACCGCAGTGGAGATAGCCCTCTTCGGCCGTGCCCGGTGCTTTTTCGCGGCCAGGCGTGCGTTCAATGTTTCCGCGGCCCGGCGCCAGCGTCTTGAAAATCGCATCGAGATGCTTCACCACGCCGGTTTCGCCGCCAATCATCTGGCAGTAGCCGCGCTCGAGTCCCCAGACGCCGCCGCTGGTGCCCACATCCACATAGTGAATGCCCTTAGCGGAAAGTTCCCTGGCGCGGCGAATGTCGTCAATGTAATAAGAGTTTCCGCCGTCGATCAGGATGTCGCCGCTGCTCAGTTTAGGAAGGAGGTCGGCAATCGTCGCATCCACCACCGCGGCCGGCACCATCAGCCAGATGGCGCGCGGCTTCTGCAACTTGGCGACAAACTCATCGAGGGACGCGGTGCCCGTGGCGCCGTCACCGGAAAGTTGTTTCACGGAATCGGCGCTGCGATCGTAGGCAACGCACTGGTGTCCGCCCTTTAACAAGCGGCGCACCATATTCGCCCCCATTCTTCCCAATCCGATCATTCCGAGTTGCATCGTGAGCATCCTCCGCGGAGTCTTGTGTGACTGACCGGCGAATCAGGATAGCGCTTGCTGTACGGCTTTGGCGAGTTTGGCGAGATCGCCCTTCACATTCTTGCCCAGGTGCACGCGCAGGGCGCGCCGGCCGCGTTCCGCCAACACCGCGAAATCGCCGCGGGCTTGCGCGGCCTTGACCACGCCAAACGTGTATTTCTGTCCGGGCACGGGCAGGTCCACGGCGTCGTCGCAGGTAATCTGCAGGAACACGCCACTATTGGGGCCGCCCTTGTAGGCTTGTCCCGTGGAGTGCAGGAAGCGCGGACCAAAGCCGAGGCACGTGGCCACTTTCTTGGCGTCGCGCACCTGGTGGCGAATGCCCTGCAGCGCGCGCTCATTCCACGGGTTCATGGTGATGTAGCCGAGCACGGCAAAATAGTCGCCCGGGCCGATGCGCGACAAATGCGCACGCAAGACATCCGCGAGTTTCCCGCCATTTTTCAGCGCGGCGGTGTTTTTCTCGTCCGCGAACAGTTTGATTCCGTTGGCTTCAAAGAAGGGCGCTTCCGCGGGCAGTTTACCGTTGGCTTCGTATTCGGTGGTCAGCTTACGCGTCTCGATTTTGCTGGCTTCCACGTCGGGCTGATTGAACGGGTTGATGGCGAGGATCGAACCCGCCACCGCCGTGGCGATTTCCCAGCGGAAAAATTCCTGTCCCAGGTCGTATTTATTGGACAAAACAATGCGCACAACCGGGTGGCCGGCTCTCTCGAGCGCGTTCACCGCCGCCTCCTGCGCTTTGTTAGTTTCATTGCTGAGGCGGAGGTAGGCAAAAACGCGATCGTTACCATAAGCAGCGGGTTTGACGAGCTTCTCGCGATCCACGGGAATGATGCCCTTGCCGATTTTTCCGGTGGATTCGGCGATCAACTGTTCCAGCCAGGCGCCAAGATCGAAAATTCCCGGGGAAGTCAGAATGGTGAGTTTGTCGCGGCCGTGATTCGCGGCCACGCCTAGGATCATTCCGAGCACCGCGCCGGGGTTCACGTCCGCAGCGCTTCCGGGCCCGCACGCCTTCACCATCTCTTGCGTGGATTTCAGGAATTTGGCGACGTCCAGGCCCATGCTGGCGCCGGGCACGATGCCGAAATTCGAGAGTGCGGAGTAGCGCCCCCCGATGCTGGGAACGCCCGCGAAAATATTGCGGAAATGGTCCGTTTCGGCGACCTGTTGCATCTTGGAGCCGGGATCGGTGACGGCGATGAAGCGGCTGCCCACTTTTTCGGGGCCGACCTTGGCATTAATTCGTTCAAAAAAGTATTGCTTGAAAATATTGGGTTCCAGCGTGCTGCCGGATTTGCTGGACACGATGCACAGTGTTTTGCGCAGATCCAGCTTCCTCTCCAGCGCTTTGATCTGGCCGGGGTCGGTGGAATCCAAAACATGCAATTCCGGGAAGCCGGGAATTTTCCCGAAGGTCAGGCGTAGCACTTCGGGGCAGAGGCTGGAGCCGCCCATGCCCAGCAGCAGCACGTGCCGGAACTTGGCCATCTTTACTTCCTGCGCCAGTTTCCGGAAGATAGCGAGATTCGCGATTTGCTCTTGCGTGATGTTAAGCCAGCCGAGCCAGTTGCTCTCGTCCGTGCCGCTCCAGAGCGGAGCATCCTTCTTCCAAAGCCGCGCGACCTTGTTGTTGTTCTTCCAGTCCGCAAACGAGGCGTCGATTGCCGCGGACAGGGCCGGCGGCAGCTTGCAGGTAATTTTGTTCAGGCTCACGCGCGCACCCCAGCGCTTTTGCCCGTGGCATCCAGCAATTGCCTGAAGGCATCCGCGAAAAGCTTCACACCGTCAACGAGCAACTTGTCCGTAACTTCCTTCATGGAAATGCCGGCCTTGCCCAGGTTGTCCATGGTTCTTGCGGCGCCGGCGACATCCTCGGTCAAGCTCTTGCGCAATTTGCCGTGGTCGCGGAAGGCGTCGAAGGTGGCAGGCGGAATGGTGTCCACGGTATCCGCCCCGATGAGCTCTTCCACGTAAATGACGTCGCGGTATTTCGGGTTCTTCGTGCTCGTGCTGGCCCACAGAAGCCGCTGGGTCTGCGCGCCTTTTCCTGCCAGCGCCTTCCAGCGCGGCCCGCCAAAAAGTTCCTGATACTTCTTATAGGTGAGCTTGGCGTTGGCGATGGCGATCTTTCCACGCACGCTTTCCAGCAGATCCTTTTTCGCGCCGCTGGCCGTCTTTTCCAGTTCGTCCACTTTGGAATCCACAAGCGTATCGATGCGGCTGACGAAAAAGCTCGCCACGCTGGCGATGTGGCTGACGTCCAGCCCCTTGACGGCGCGCGCTTCGAGAGCGGCGATAAACGCCTCCGCGACCTTCTCGTATGCCGATTGCGCAAACAGCAGTGTGATATTGATGTTCAACCCATCTTCCAGGAGCTGGCGGACGGCCGGGATGCCTTCGGGCGTGGCGGGTACCTTGATCATCAGGTTTTCGCGGCCCACGGCTTTCCACAGCCGCCGCGCCTCCTCCAGCGTGCCCTTGGTGTCATTCGCAAGATAGGGAGAAACTTCCAGGCTGACGTAGCCGTCGCGGCGCTTGGACTGCTGGTACACGAGCTTGAATATGTCGCAGGCATCCTGGACGTCGCGAATGGCGATTTTTTCGAAGAGACCCTTGGCGTCAAGAGATTTGGCGTCCGGCGCATTGAGAATGTCGGAGTAAAGCGTGCTTCCGGTGATGGACTTCTCAAAAATGGCTGGGTTTGAGGTCATACCACGCAGCCCATCATTCTCAATCATTTTTTTCAGCTCGCCGCTAGTGAGCAAGTCGCGGCGGATGTAGTCCATCCAGGGGGATTGCCCGAAGTCCAACAAACCCTTCAGGGGGTTGGTGCCGAACTTGCCTCCGACATTAGGAATCGTTGCTGAGGTAGTCATGACGCTTCTCCTTTATTCGAGGGCCTTAAGCTTAAATTGTACGACGGGCAGAGCGCGCAACACGCGCTGGATTTCAGATTTTTAACATCTTTTCTTCCAACGCTTTAACCTTCGCCAGGCGCCGCACGTGGCGCTCTTCTCCAGAGAATTGCGCGCCCAGAAAGGCTTTCACCAGGTCTTCCGCCAGCATGACGCCCACCACGCGCGAACCCAGCACTAAGACATTCATATTGTCGTGCTCCACGCCTTGATGCGCCGAATAGGTGTCGTGGCACATGCCCGCGCGGATGCCCACGAGTTTGTTTGCCGCGACGCTGGCGCCCACGCCGCTGCCACAGATCAGCACACCGCGCTCGGCGCGACCATCGAGCACGGCGCGGCCCACGGCTTCGGCAAAGTCGGGGTAATCGGAAGGTCGTTCGTCATACGCGCCAACGTCGAGGACTTCGTGGCCGAGCGATTTCACCAGGCTGGCTATCTCGTTTTTCAGTTGAAAGCCCGCGTGGTCCGATCCGACGACGAGTTTCATGGTTGCCTCACTTGCTCAGGAGTTGTTTCGCCGCCGCCACAACCGTATCAACGTCAAAGCCGAAATGCTTCAGCAGGTCCTTCAGCGGCGCGGACGCGCCAAAGCTGCGCATGCCGATGATTTTGCCCCTGGGACCGGTGTAACGCTCCCAGCCAAACACGGAGGCCATTTCCACCGAAACGCGCGCGGTCACGTTTGATGGCAGGACGCTTTCCTTATAGGCCGCGTCCTGCATCTCGAAGAGTTCCCAGGACGGCAGGCTCACCACACGAGCCTTGATGCCCTCGACCTTCAGTTTTTCGTACGCGCCCACGCACCACTGCAATTCCGTGCCGGTGCCGATCAGGATGACCTCTGGTTTCCCGCCCTCTGCATCCGCCAGAACATAACCGCCTTTTGCCACACCGGAAGCAGGCGCAAATTTCGCGCGGTCCATCGTGGGCATGGCCTGCCGGCTGAACACCAGCGCGGACGGCCCGTCCGTGTGCTGGAGGGCGGCTTTGTAAGCCTCGGTCACCTCGTTCGCGTCGCCCGGGCGCAGCACCAGCATGTTCGGCATGGCGCGCAAGGAAGCCAGTTGCTCGATGGGTTGGTGCGTCGGCCCGTCCTCGCCCACGCCGATGGAATCGTGCGTGAAGATGAAGAGCGCCGGGATCTCCATCAGGGCTGCCAGGCGCATGCTGGCGCGCATGTAGTCGCTGAAGTTGAAAAAGGTCGCTGCGAAGCCGCGCAAGCCGCTGAGGGTTATGCCGTTGACCGCCGCGCCCATGCCGTGTTCGCGCACGCCGAAGTGGACGTTGCGCCCGGCAAACTCGTCGGGGAAAAACTCGCCCGCTCCCTGAAAGAGCAGGTTGGTCTTGTTGGACTTTGCCAAATCGGCGGAGCCGCCCACCAGCCAGGGAATGTTCTGAGCCAGGACGTTGAGCACTTTTCCCGAGCTTTCCCGCGTGGCCATGCCTTTCGCGTCCGGCGGAAACACCGGTAAATTTTTGTCCCAACCGGCGGGGAGCTCGCGGCGCTGCATGTGGTTCAGGCGCTCGGCCAAATCTGGAAATTGTTTGGAGTAGCCGGCAAAGAGCTTCGCCCACTTCCCGCGCGCATTTGCACCGCGTGCGCCGAGGTGGTCCTGGAAATGTTGGTACACGCCGTCGGGCACGAGGAACTTCGCGTCTTCCGGCCAGCCGTAGTTCTGCTTCACCAGCTTGACTTCCGCTTCGCCCAGCGGTTCGCCGTGCGCTTCATAGGAATCCTGTTTGTGCGGCGAGCCGTAGCCGATGTGCGAATCCACAACCAGCAGCGTGGGGCGATCGCTGGTCTTCAAAAATGTTTCGTAACCCCGCGCCAGCTCCAGCAAGCTGTTCGCATCGGCCACGCGCGTGACGTTCCAGCCATACCCGACGAATCGCGTCATCACGTCTTCGCTGAACGACCAGCTTGCCGGGCCATCGAGGGTGACGCGGTTGTTGTCGTAGATCCAGCAAAGATTCGATAGCTTCAGGTGGCCGGCAAGCGACGCCGCTTCCCCGGCCACGCCCTCCATGAGGTCGCCATCGCCGCACACCGCGTACACGCGGAAGTTGAACAGCTCAAATCCCGGCCGGTTGAAATTAGCCGCCAGCCACTTTCCGGCAATGGCCATGCCCACGCTGTTGCCCGCCCCTTGCCCCAGCGGCCCGGTGGTTGTCTCCACGCCTGTGGTGAGGTGCGATTCCGGGTGGCCGGGCGTCCTGCTGCCCAGTTGGCGAAAGCGCTTGATCTCGTCCAGCGAGACTGAGAGCTCTTTCTGGACTTCGCCCTCGGCGTTCACCGCGCGCACACCGGCCAGGTGCAAGGTGGAATAAAGAAGCATGGAAGCATGTCCCGCGGAGAGCACGAAGCGATCGCGGTTGGGCCACAGCGGGTCGCTGGGGTCGTAATGCAAAAAGTTCTGCCACAACGAATAGACAACCGGGGCCAGGCCCATGGGCGCGCCAGGATGGCCGGAATTGGCCTGTTGCACGGCATCAATGGAGAGCGTCCGGATCGTATTGATGCACAGTTGATCGATGTTTTGCTGGCTCACAGTGTCTCCCTTGCGGATCAGGGGATGACCGCAACGTGGGTTCAGGGGTTAGATGCAGCACCCGCAGATAAAGCACCCAGATTGTACAGCAAAAAGGCTGGGCAGGCTTGCGCGGCTGGCGTACGGGCCACCGGCGCCACGCGCCTCGCTTACGTCTCCACGGGCGATAGCAGAGTTTTCGTTTTCCACCCGGATTCGCCGGACACCTACGCCCTGGTCCAGGAACTCGCCACGCATCCCGGCTCCAAGACTATGGGCTACGATCCCAAAACTTGCAATCTCATCGTGCCGGGCAGCGATCATGGCGTCATGCAGGTACTGGTCTTTTCCGCCAAGCCCTGATGCACGCGCTCTTCGCTCTTATTGCGCTGGCCGTGAGTATTCGCTAGATTGGAATGGCCGGTGCCCGGGTGGCGGAATGGCAGACGCTGAGGACTTAAAATCCTCCGGGGATTTTTCCTCATGTGGGTTCGACTCCCACCCCGGGCACCATTAAATCACCAATGTTTATGCGGGTATTTCTACGGTCACTTCTTGACGTGCCCTAGACGCGCCCATGTTTTTCGCGTCTGGGCCGCGCATCCGGGCAACCGGTTTCATCAAAGAAGAAACAGGATTGCACCACGGGTCTAACCGACGCGGTAAAGGGAACTCTCAAGCGCTGCACTCTCACAGGAATCAAGCTGGTCGTAGAAAACGTGGAGTGGCATGTCTTCGTAGAGAGTGTTAGAGAAATCGGTTGCGCAATTTTGAAAAAGCTTGCCGCCAAGGTCGCGGTAACGGTACACGATTTGACTGCCAAAGGCGGTCTTGGATTGATTCAAGACGAAGCCATGCGAAAGTTCACCGTTCATGAGCAGTCGCCTTTCGCGGATGCGATTCCGAAAGAAGGAGACGCACCGCCAAAGTACACTGCTCCATAAGAGAAGAGCGAGCACATACTTGACAATCGCGATGTTCCATTGACCCGCAATTCCCCGCAAAGCCACAGAGAGCAGCCACGCCACGAATGGTGTTAGCAAAGCGATTCCGGCGACGAACGAATATCCGCGCCTCGTGAGGCGCACCATCCTAGGTCGCATGGCCAAAAAAGCGTCTGTCTCTTGGTCTGAAGCAGCACTTGTTGTCAAGGCTGGCGCGGCTTCGTGGACGATCTCTTGCGGTGTACTAGGTTGTAGAGCAGCAAGCCTGGAGATTCGACGCTTCGTAAAAAGGACAAGAACAAGGGGCAACGCAACAAATGTTATGGCCAGCCCTATTGCGCCTCCGATGCCCTCGGATCCCCCCTTCATCCAGATTACCGGGACCAGCAAGATGGCCACACCCACAGAAATCCACATTGTCCGCAAGTCATCGCGCAACATGGTCGTGGTCTTCCCAATGTTCCACCCACAGTTCTTGCAATAGGTGACGCTGTCTTGAGATATGAACGCTTTGATTTCTGTAGCTTCCGTGTGGCAGTGTGGGCAGTGCAATTTAGCGGAAGACAAGTTAGTAGGACCTCGCACAGGGTTCATGCACCCTGCAATTGTTAATTCAATTCCACCGTGATTCAGCTTCATCGAAAGGCTGTTCCGAGGCTCTGACTCAATCACGCAGGCGCGTTGCCTAGAAGCAATCGGGTCAGTCATCTGAGACAAAAAACACCTTAGTGCCTGATAAAGCGGCGGGCTCGATGGGCCGGCGCAACACTAGCTCGAAGTCTACTTGCAGGAGTCTCAAAACCTAAGCTCTTTCGCGGGCGTTGATTTAAGCGCAGTGCCACCTTGTCCAGTTCAGATTGAGCATAGCCGGAAAGGGCGGTTCTCCTAGGGAAGTATTGTCGTAACAGCCGGCAGCGGACCTGCCTGCCGCGGGCAAAACCCATGGACCGCAGCCGTTTTACGCTTAAGCCCTGCGAAGCTCCCCTCGAAGCTCGGGGCAAGCAGGGTACAGTGAAGGCCCGGCCCCTGCAGAGGAGTGAGATAGGGGTGTCGTAACAAAGCAAAAGGCGGTGCTGTTCAGCTGGGGGGAGGAAGCAGCACCGCCTTGTTACTCGGGATGCGGATCCCGGGGACCGGGATTCCGCTCCCTTGAGGAAACTCAACCGCGAACCGTCAGCACCGGGCAAGACGCCCTGATCACTACGTTATAGGCAATCGTGAGAGGCACATGGCCTGCCAGGCTCTTCCGCGGTTTGGCGCCCATCACGATCAGATCCGTCTTCGATTCCTTGGTCGCCAGCAGAATCTCTTCCACGGCGACGCCAAAGGTGACCCGGAACTCCGGTTTGCACCAGTTCTCGGTGCCGGCGGGCATGAGTTGCTTCATGCGCACCACACTGATCTCCCGCTGCCGGGCCACGCTCTCTTCCGTGTAGGCCGCGGCGCTCTCGATCACGTGCAGCAGCGTCAGATGCGCGCCATGCTCTTGGGCGAGGGAGAAAGCGTAAGCGGCAGCTCTCTCCGCACCTGGCCCAAAGTCGGTCGCGAACAAAATGTTCTTCAGCTCCACTTCCTTTTTCACGGTGTCCTTCACCAACGGACCCACGGTCAGTACCGGACTATCGGACTGCCGGAAAATTTCCTCGGCAACGGAACCGATCAGGATCTTCTGGACCTTGCCGCGGCCGTGCGTGCCGGCCACCACCAGGTCGATCTCATGCTCGGCGATGAGCTTTTCCAGGGTCGGCCAGACGTTGCCCTCTTCCATCAGCACTTCATGGGGCACGCCGCGCAGTTTCCCGGAGATCAGGATGTCGGTAATTCCTTCCTCGGCAGCCTGGCGCACTTTTTCGTAGGTGGCCTGGGCGAGTTGCGGTTCCGCGAACTGGAAAGGATCCGGGGTGATGACGTGGGTAAGGTAAATCCGGGCATCATAGCGCTTGGCCATCGCTATGGCATAGTCCAAGGCGTGGTCGGAAACTTCCGAAAAATCGGTGGTCACAAGAATCTTGGTGAGGGAAACCCTCTTGCTCTGGTCTATCTTGGCCCTCTCCTTGGGCTCCATTACTTGCGGCATGACTTCCTCCTCAACTTCCCCCTTGGCCCAGACGGATGGCAGCGATATCTCAAACCTGCAAGTGTGCACGTTCCGTTCCACAGCGCGCCCTTCTTAGTTGCTGGAAAGAAAGAGGTTGCATCAGTTTTGAAGTTTACTGCAGTGTAACTGAGCCAACTGCCGCAGAATTGTGCGCCGAATCACCTAAATCTGTGGGGAATGAACAGCAGGAAGAGGCTGGTCGCCAGCCGCATAACCTGGCCCAAAAAAGAAGCAGCGGCCAGCTAATGGATGAGCCCATCATGCGGGCGTTCGCGGTCGACTATTCGACGCTTCGTTGTAGTCGTGCTGGCCGCTGCAAAATTATTTTGTGGGCGCCCCTTGCCACGACGTTTCCGTTTCGGGCTTGCCACAGGAACGCAAACGCCCTGAAAGAGACGCCCACTGCGCAGCTATTCGACAATCGCTCCATTGCCTAACGGCTGCGCGCTGTTCTGTCTTGCATCTAGGGTTCCTTTATGGCACTTCCCTCTTGCCCTAGGATCTTGCTGTAAATACTGCTGTTAGAGTCTGGTGCGACCTAGGGATCAGCACGGGGCCTGCCCTCTGCATGGGGCATTTCACTCTGCCCCGTGTTTTCTCACCCACCGGCACATGCCTCAATTGGGGCGCAGTCGATGCAGAGACATGAAGGGAGGCCGAACTCGACCACTTGGCTCTGCTGCCAGGAGCTTTCCCCTTTTCTCGATTCTCTCTCTTACATGGACCTGGAAGGGATTGACGCTCAGGGATTTGCCGGTGCCGCGGGTTCTTCCTCTTCGCTATGCGACAACCCAAACTTCTTCATTTTGTAGCGCAGCGCGTCCCGGCTGATATTCAAGAGCTTCGCCGCCTTGATCTGGTTGCCATGCGACTGCTGCAGCGCCAACTCCACGAGCGCATGCTCCACGTCCTCCAACGACGTGCCGCCCTCGGGAATCGATAGAGCAGGCAAGCGCCGTTTTCCCGGAGCTGGTTGTGCCTCGATTGGGGCGCCCAGCTTATTCTCCCCCGGCACTGCGCCGCCCCTGCCGCTGGCCACGGTGAACGGCAGGTCATCCGGCCTTAGTTGATTGCCCTCCTCGAGGATCATGGCGCGTTCCAGCGCGTTCTTCAGCTCGCGGACATTTCCCGGCCAGTCATAATTCAGCATCAGCCTCCGCGTCTCCTCGCTCAGGCCCTGCACGGCCTTGCGGAACTTCTTGTTGTAGTGCGCCAGGAAGAACTCCACCAGCGGCACGATGTCTTCCTTCCGTTCCCGCAACGCCGGCAAATAAATGGCGATGATCGCCAGCCGGTAGTAGAGATCCTGGCGGAAGCGGCCTTCCCGCACTTCTTTCTCGAGATCCCGGTTGGACGCGGCAATCACGCGCACGTCCACCTGAATATCGCGGACGCCGCCGACGCGCCGGACCATCTGGTCTTCCAGCACCCGCAGGAGCTTGGCCTGCAAGAGGGGCGATAGCTCGCCAATCTCGTCCAGGAACAGCGTGCCGCCGTCGGCAATCTCGAACAGGCCCTTCTTCATGGCCTTGGCGTCCGTGAAGGCGCCCTTTTCATGGCCGAAGAGTTCCGCCTCGATCAGGGTTTCGGGGATTGCGGAACAGTTGATGGCCACGAAGGGGCGTTCCGAGCGGGAACTGCGGTAATGAATCGCCTTGGCCACCAGGTCCTTGCCCGTGCCGCTCTCCCCCTGGATCAGAATGGTACTGGCTTCACTGGCAGCGACCTTGTAGACGAACTTCATCAATTCCGTAATCTTCCGCGATACGCCGATGACCTCGTGATAGCCCGCGCGACGCCGCACCTCTCCGCGCAGCGATTCCACTTCCGTCCGCAACGCACCCGCTTCCAGAGCATTCTGCAGCGTCACGCCCAACTCTTCAAAATTGATGGGTTTGCCGACGAAGTCATAGGCGCCCATGCGCAATGCCGCCTTTACGTCGTCAAGTTGCGGGTCCGCGGTCATCATGATGATGCTGCGCGTCTCGCCCGCCTGTTTCAGCCTTTCCAGGATTTCCAGGCCGCTCATGTCTGGCAGGTGCACATCCAGGAGGACGGCGTCCACACTTTCGCCCTGCAGGTTGCGCAAGGCCTCTTCGCCTGTTTCGGCCTCGACGCTTTGGTAGCCGTATTCGGTACACTTCTGCGTCAGCGCCCAGCGGACGAGCTTTTCGTCGTCAACAATAAGGATTCGCTTTTGGGCCATTTATTTATTTTAACACCATGCCCAGCCTACGGCCGTTCCTTCTTTGGGCGCTCTACCGGTAACCAGATCAGGAATTGCGAGCCTTTTCCCGGCGCACTGGTCACTTCAATCCTGCCTCCATGCGACTGTACGATGCCGTTGGCCAGCGATAGACCCAGCCCCGTGCCCTCACTGCGCGTGGTGAAAAACGGTTTGAAGATTTTGGGGAGCGCGTCGGCGGGAATCCCTCTCCCCGTGTCGGCCACTTCCACAATCGCCTGATCCTGCTCGCGGGTGGCGGTCACCTCCACCTTGCCTGCCCCGGAAATGGCCTGAATGCCATTCAGCAGGAGATTCAGCACCACTTGCTGTATTAACGCGGGATCATGGTCCACCAGAGGCAGAGAAGGATTTGCCGTGAACAGGATTTGCACGGGCTTGTTGCGAACTTGCTGCCGCGCCAGCATCACCGCTTGGTCAATCGTGGCGTTCAGATCGCTGGCGTGGAAGGCAGGTGGCCGGGGCCGCGCGTAAAAGAGCAGGTCGTTCAGGATATCCTGAATATGCCGGATCTCTTTCTGGACGTCTCCCATCACCGCGCGGCTCGGGCTGTTGGCGGGCAAGTCTTTGCTCATCACCTCCACCACGCCCGCAATTCCGGCTAGCGGGTTGCGAATCTCGTGCGCCAGGCCAGCGGCCAGTTCGCCGAGTGTCGCCAGGTGTTCCGCGCGCGCCATTTCACGTTGGTGAAATTCCTCGAGTTTGCGGCGGCTCTCGTGCAACTGCTCGACCATTTCGTTGAACTGGCGGCCCAGCCGGCCGATGTCGTCGTCGCGTTTGGCAAATCCCACACGCGTGGAGAGGTCGCCATGGCGGACGCGCTCGATGGTATCCATCAGTTCTTCCAACGGGCGTTCCACGAGCACGAGCAGGACGGAAAGCAGCACAAAACAGAGCAAAATGGCAAAGCCCAGCGCCGCCAGCAGAATCCAGTGTGCGTTTTCAATATCCCGTGACCGCAGAACCACGGTCACGAAGGCCAGGCTCAGCGCCAGCACCCCGATGATCGGGATGAATACCTTCCATTGCCAACGGATGCCCGTGGCCCAGCGCAAGGTTTGGGGCAGTTTCATGCCCGTATCTCATCAGAAGAACAGCACTTCGCGCAAGTCGGCATGATGACTCCAGAGGCAAGGCCTTGCCGGGAGACACAATTCGGCACATATCCCCGACAATTTTGCCCCACCGTCCGCGCCGTCCTCTACAATCACAATCACGCAATTTCCGGCGCACCCTTTGGGAGCGCTCTTGCGGAGGTTCTGTGCCCTCACCTGATTCCTTCGATCTGATTGTGATTGGTTGTGGCCCTGCCGGGGAAAAGGCCGGGGCCCAAGCCGCGTACTTCGGCAAACATGTCGCGGTGATAGAGCGCGCCCAGACCGTCGGCGGCAGTTGCATCAACACCGGCACGGTCCCCAGCAAAATCCTGCGCGAATCGGCCCTCTACTTCTCCGGTTTGAAGCAGCGCGGCCTTTACGGTATCGACTACTCGCTGAAGGAAAATCTCACCATCCACGATTTCATGCATCACGAGCGCACCGTGGTTGAAATGGAGCGCCAGCGCATCCTCAAAAACCTGGAGCTGCACAAAATTGAACTGGTGCGCGGCCAGGCCTCCTTTGAGAATCCCCACACCATGATGGTGAGCGGACCGGCGGGCACGCGGCGCCTGCGCGGCGAGGTCATCCTGATTTCCACCGGATCGAAGCCTCACCGGCCCGCGGAAATTGCCTTCGACGATGTGCACACCTTTGACTCCGACACATTCTTGCGGATGGATCGAATTCCGAAGAGCCTCGCGGTCATCGGTGGCGGCGTCATCGGTTGCGAGTACGCCTCCATCTTCATGGCGCTCGGCGTAAACGTGACGCTGGTTGACGGCCGTGATCGCCTGCTGCCATTTCTGGACGCGGAAATCGCCGATCGTTTGCGCGACCGTTTTGTTTCGCTGGGAATGAACTTGTGGTTCAACGAACGGCCCGTGAAAGCCGAAAACACCTCTTCGGGCGCACGTCTTTTCATGAAAAGCGGGAAGGTGCTGGAGACAGACGCGGCGCTCTTTGCCGTGGGTCGCCGTGCCGCGGTTGACGGTCTGGCGCTGGACAAAGCAGGGCTGGCCATCAACGACAAGGGCTACATCGGCGTGGACGATCACTATCGCACCGCCGTCCCGCATATCTATGCCGCCGGCGACGTCATCGGTTTTCCGGCGCTCGCTTCGACCTCCATGGAACAGGGCCGCGTGGCCGTGTGTCACGCTTTCGGCCTCAAATACAAGGAGCGCGTGCCCTCGCTTCTACCGATAGGTATCTACACCATTCCGGAGATTTCCGCTGCCGGTGAAATTGAGGAGTCCTGCAAGGAGAAGGGAATCGATTATTGCGTCGGACGCGCCCTCTACGAGAACAACGCAAGGGGTCATATCACGGGCGACACTTCCGGCATGCTCAAACTCATCTTCGCGCGCGCGGACCGCAAGCTGCTTGGCGTAAGCCTGATCGGCGAATCGGCCACCGAACTGATTCACATCGGCATGATGGTTCTGGACAAGGGTCTCCCCATCGATGAATTCATCGAGCAGGTCTTCAATTATCCGACACTCAGCGAAACCTACAAATATGCCGCCTACGACGGCCTTGGCAATCTTGCCGGCCACAAACTCCGCGAAGGCTAGCATTCCATCCAAGAATTAATTTGCCACGGGGCCTCTCCGTCCCCGATAGCCGCTCATTTTTTACGACGAGCGCGGGGACGCTGTTATAGAGTCATTCCATGATTTCACTGCGCCTCCCCGGACCGATTCTTTTTCTCTGCGCCTTGGCCTTGCTTCCTTCTCTCAGCCCACAGAATGCTTCTACTCCAAGCCCGGCAACATATTTTGGTTTCGACCGCAACGATTATCCCGGTGACGATGCACTTCCTGCTCTTCGCAAAACATTTTCATTCACAAGCTACTGGCTTGGCCCGCCACCGGAGGAAAAGCGCAACTCCTGGCTCGGCAAGCACGCGCTCCTGCAAGCGCAGGGATTTGGCTTCGTGGTGCTCTTTAATGGACGCGAGAGCCGCACCCTGCGCAGTTCAGCCCACGCCCGCCAAAAGGGAACGCTGGATGCGCAAAACGCCGTGAAGTCAGCCCAGCAGGAAGGCTTCGCCAAAGGCACAGTGATTTTTCTGGATATCGAAGAAGGCGGCCGCCTGCCGGACCCATATCACGAGTATCTCCAGGCCTGGAGCGGCGGCCTTGCGAAAGCCGGCTACCGCGCGGGCGTCTATTGCTCCGCGATTCCGGTTGACGAGGGTCAGGGCGTGCACATCACCACCGCGCAGGACATCCAGGCCCACGTTGCGTCGCCTGGTCTCATCTATTGGGTCTACAACGATGCCTGCCCGCCCGCTCCCGGATGCGCCTTCCCCGCGAATCCACCACAACCTGCGCAAAGCGGTTTTTCCGCCGGCACCATTTGGCAGTATGCGCAGTCGCCGCGGCGCAGGGAATTCACCGCGGGCTGTCCGGCCAACTACGCACCCGATGGCAATTGTTATGCGCCCGGCGACGCGGAACGTCGCTGGTTCCTTGACGCCAACGTCGCCACGGCGCCGGATCCATCCTCCAGCCATTAAGGTCTGCAATCAATTCGTGGGGTTTCGCGGAAACTTTTGGTAGGGCAGCCGCACGCCATCGATCAATATCTGATCGGCGCGAATCTGTGCTGGCGCTGCAAACCCCACCGCGCCTCCAGCGGTCACGTAATCACCCTGATCCACGCCGTCGCCGCTGACGCCCAGGCCTCCGACCAGCGTGCCATTGCGATAAAGCCCCAGGCTCCCCGGAAAAAATACAATGCCGCTCTTGTTGGCATTCGACGGACCCGCCTGGAATCCTTGCGTGCAGGGATTCGCCACATCCTGCTGGTACAAATTGAAAAATGGCCCGGGGCTCGTGCCATCAATCCCCGGCGGGAAAAAAGGCTGCGCGCCAAATCCGATGGTGCGAGTGGTGACCGCGGTTCCCATGGGCACTTGATTCAGATCGGCAGCGGTGCGCGAGCTGCTGTTGAAGTAAACCATGTTGCGCGCCTTGGTAACGGCCACGTCAATGCTGAACACCGTGGAATCGGTCATACGCCGCAAACCGATGATCGTGCCGTCGAGATCCGCCACGGCAATCACCATGCGCGTCGTGGAACCCAACGGCAAGCGGATCACCGCGGTCGTTTGTTGCGCCGTGGCTTCCGCGTTGTTCAATATCTGCTGCACATCCGTTGCGCTGAGCCCGCCAAGAGGTCCCGCCGCGGGCGTCACCAGATCGCCTTCCGGCGGCTGGCCGCTGCTGGCGATCGGCCCAACCAAAAAACTCCCCGTGAACGTTCCCGCACTGACGCCCGCAGGCGAGGTCGTCTGATTGACGAACGGCAGCGCTATGCCGTCAATAAATACAACGCCGGGCGCAGCGGGTGACGGTCCAAAGCCGCTGGAAGTCGCCGCCGCGAATGCGGCATATTCGGCGACGTCCTGCGGCACGCCTGCCACACCTACGCCGCCCACCACCACGCCGCCGCGAAAAATCGGTACGCCGCCGGGATTCACCGCGTTCGGATCGCTGTCGAACAAATCCGCTTTGCCGGTGATGATTCCGGGGCTTGACCCGCCGCCCAGCGCCAGAGAAGGGGAGACACCCTGGCCGGGCAAATAGTTTGTCGTCAGCGTGCACCCGCGATTCGTGTTTTCGATGCCGTAGAGCGGCGCAGGCGCCGCATTCGTCACGCCGGGAGGGAAATGAATGCCGCTGATGAAACGCACAGTGCGGGAAGAGAGCGGCGCCTGGTCGTTGCTGAAATAGGCGGCTGTGCGGGCCAGGGCCACCGCCAAGTCATTCACGTTGACCGAGGTCCCAAAGTTCCCAACGCCAGTTGCGCCCGCGCCGGGCTGGCGATAGACCGCGAGCACGATTCCGCCGCGATCCACGACCGCAATCACCATCGTATTTGTGTCCGCTGCGGTGGCCGCTGCCTGCACAATGTTCTGCGCGTCCGCCGCGCTCAACGCAGGCACGACGGGGGGCGGAGTCGCGGTGCCGCCACTGGTGGAGGTCGCACTACCGCACCCAATCAGAGCGAAGGCAAGTGCCAATGCCAGCGATAACGCCAGGACCACGCCGAACGCAAGCGTCTTCCGCCGTTGCTCGTAAGCGCGGCGCGATTCCACGGGTTTTCGCAGGACGTGTTCCATCGAGGATTCCTATCGTTGGTAACATACCGCGCGAGAGCCCAACAACATGCATTCCCCGCCGATGATGCCAAATGCTAACGGTTCGCCGCCCGCGCGGGACGTTATCGTCTATTCGCAGGCATCGCGGAAAAGGGTTGCCGGGCGCGAGTGAATCCTGTTTAGTTATCAGGTATTGCAAACTGTCAGGTGGCCCAACCGATCGAAGAGCATGCGCGTCGCCTTCTCGCTCAATTCGCGTACGTCCCGGCTGCGCCCTGCAATCATTTTCGCTACTAGTCTCGCCGCGCCCATTTTCGCTGCCGCGCAAGAGCCCAAGGCCGCCCCACCCTCCGTAAACGTGACGCAGGAAGCAGGTCCGCCGAAACGCATCCCCCGGCAACAGGCGCTCACCTCATCGGCCGTTGATGGCGTGGTTCGCGAGCAGATCTCCGAAGGCGTATATCGGCCCGTCGCCGGCGCGCGCATTCAGTTGAAGAATCTGCAGACCGGCCAGGTGCTTTCCGCACAGGCCGCGGGCGACGGCGTATTCCGCATCGTGCCGGTAGTTCCCAGCTCTTACGAACTCGAAGTGCAGGCCGCGGGCTACGCGGCGTTTCGCGTGGCCGCGCTGGCAGCCAACGCCGATGAGGTGCTTACTTTGGAAATTACGCTGGTTCCAGCGGTGATGGTTGAATTGCGCTCGCGCCTGCCGCGCCAGCCCGAGCTCGGCCCCGCTTTGCCGGCGGAAACTCCGGCGTCACTCGGTTCTTATCGCGAATTCCGCCATCGCCTCGATGCCGATCCCAACTACATTCTGGAACTCGCACCCGACGTGCTGCCGCCCGTCGCCGACGTGTTCAATGCCGTGCCCAATCGCTGGGCGTTGGAACAGCCCGATTACCGCCGCTATGCTCCCCAGGGCGAATACATTTATGTCAAACCGCATTGGTACGACCCGTTCAACCGCAATCGCTTCAAGGGCGATGAACCAATCTGGCCGGAGTTCCTGGGCCAGCAGGTGTTTTTCAATTTCACCGGCTCCGCGGAAACTTTTCTTGACGGCCGGCGCGTCCCGACCCCCAGCGGCGTCAGCGCCGCGCAACCCGGCAGCGCGGACTTTTTCGGCCGCGGCGAGCAATTTTTTCTCGATCAAACATTGCGCTTTACCTTCGATCTGTTTCACGGCGACGCTTCGTTCAAGCCGGTGGATTGGCGCATCCGCATCACCCCCGAGGTGAGCCTCAACTACCTCGATGTGCAGGAATTGGGCATCGTCAGCCCAGACGTGCGCGAAGGCACGACGCGGTTCGACACCCATGTAGGCTTGCAGGAAGCCTTCGTGGAGGTGAAGCTGCACGACCTCAGCCCCAACTACGATTTTGTTTCCGCGCGCGCCGGCATTCAGGAGTTCAACGCCGATTTTCGCGGCTTTCTTTTTGTCGACGAACAGCCCGCCCTGCGCCTCTTCGGCAATCTCGACAGCGATCGCATCGAGTACAACGCCGCTTATTTTCATTTGCTCGAGAAAAACACCAACAGCGACCTAAACACGTTCGCACGACGCGACCAGCAGGTGGTCCTCGGCAATGTCTACCTGCAGGACTTTTTCTTTCCCGGTTACACCGCGGAATTCGTCGCCGCGTGGAACAAGGACGATCCCAGCATCCATTACGACGACAACGGTTTCCTGGTGCGGCCCGCGCCCATCGGGAATGTCGTGAATCAGGGTGTTGGCCCGATTCCTCATGGCATTCGCGTCGGCTATTTTGGCTGGCTTGGCAGCGGCCATATCAAGCGGCTCAATCTCACGCACGCGTTTTATCAGGCGGTGGGCGAGGACACCTTCAATCCCATCGCGGGGCGCCCCGTCACCGTGAACGCGCAAATGGCAGCCGCGGAACTTTCCCTCGATCGCGATTGGATCCGCTACCGGATTTCCACGTTTTATTCGTCCGGGGATGCCAACCCGCGCGATGGTCGCGCCCGCGGCTTCGATTCCATCGTGGATCTGCCGAATTTTGCCGGCGGCTTGTTCAGTTTCTGGAACCGCGAAGCCATTCGCCTGACGGGCTCCGGCGTTGACCTCACCACGGAAGGCAGCCTTCTGCCCAGCATGCGTTCCAGCAAGGAGGAAGGCCAGGCCAACTTCGTGAATCCCGGAATCTTTCTGGTGAATGCCGGCGCCGATTTCGATATCACGCCGAAGCTCAAGGGCTTCGCGAACTTCAATTTTCTGCGTTTCATGCGCACCGAACCGCTGGAATATGTTCTCTTTCAGTCGCCTATCCGCCACACGATTGGCGAAGATCTCGGCGTCGGCGTGCAATACCGACCGCCGCTTTCGGAAAATATCGTGCTTACCGGTGGCGCCTCGATGTTGCAGCCCGGCCAGGGCTTTCGCGATATATACACCGGGCGCACGCAATTTTCGTTTTTTGGCGTGGCTAAGTTTACGTTTTGAGGATACGGATCGTGCCAAGGACGGGCAGAATGCTCGCGAAAACAGGATCGTCACTGCCCACAAGAACCGCATTGCGAAATCGCCGCGCGCCCCTGCTGGTCCTTCTCATGGGGATTCCCGTTCTGCCGGCCGCCGTCGGCTTCCATGCGCGATTTGCCGCTGCGGCAGCGCAGGAACCTCAGAACCCCATGCGCGGCCAATCGCAGGAAGAAGCCGATCGCAAGTCTTCCGGTTGCATTTCATGCCACACGGCGACGGACGAGCCCACCATGCATCCCTCCAAGGGCGTGCATCTCGGCTGCACTGATTGCCACGGTGGAAATGTATCCGTCAGCGTTGCCAGCGGCGCGGCGCCCAATTCACCCGAATACAAAGCCGCAAAAGAAAAAGCTCACGTCCAGCCGCGCCGAGCTTTCTTTATGAATCGCACCACCATTCCGGAGCGCGCCTTCGCGGAATGGCTCAAGGAATCCGCCGAATACGTGAAGTTCATCAATCCGGGCGACCTGCGCGTCGCACCGGAAACCTGCGGCACCGCGGGCTGCCATCCCAGCGAAACGCGCGCGGTTTCCAGCAACATGATGACCCACTCAGGTTTCCTGTGGGGCGCAGCGCTCTACAACAATGGCGGCTTTCCCTACAAAAACACGCGGTTTGGCGAGAGCTATGACAGGGACGGCGTTCCGCAAGCAATGAAAACCGTTCCACCGCCGACGCCGGAGGAAACACGCATTAAAGGTGTGATTCCAGAGCTGACGCCTCTCTACCGCTGGGAAATTTCGCAGCCGGGCAACGTTCTCCGCGTTTTCGAGCGCGGTGGCAGCAAAAAAGGCGAGATCGGCAATCCCACGCGCGAAGAAAACCCCGGCAAGCCCGACGACAAACTCAGCGATCGCGGCCTGGGCACCGAGTTGCGCACCGATCCCGTTTTCCTCGGCTTGCAGAAAACGCGGCTCCTCGATCCCGTGCTTTCTTTTCCGGGCACCAACGATCATCCCGGCGACTACCGTTCCAGCGGCTGCTCCACCTGCCACGTTATTTACGCCAACGACCGAGATCCCGCGCACGCCGGCCCCTACGCACCATTCGGCCATCTCGGCTACAGCGCTTCCGCCGACCCCACTATTCCCAAGAGCGAGTCAGGGCATCCCATCAAGCACGCCTTCACGCGCGCCATTCCTTCCAGCCAGTGCATGATCTGCCATGTCCATCCCGGCACGAACATGGTCACCACCTATTTCGGCCTTACCTGGTGGGACAACGAGATTGACGCGGACAAAATGTATCCGACGCAGCAGCACAATCCCACGGAAGAAGAAAATTATCAGTCCTACCTAAGCAATCCGGAAGCCGCTGCCGCCCGCGGCCTGTGGGGCGACGCCAAGTTTTTGGAAAAAACCGGCAGCCCCGAATTCAACGCGCAACTCAAAACCACGCAGTTCGCCGATTTCCACGGCCACGGCTGGATTTTCCGCGGCGTCTATTACCACGACCGGAAAGGGAACTGGCTCGACAAAGACGGCCGCACCATCGCCTTCGACGACCCGCAACGCTTTCAGAAGGCCGTGCACCTGGCGGACATTCACCTGGAAAAAGGCATGCAGTGCGCGGATTGCCACTTCGCCCAGGACAACCACGGCAACGGCAAGATTTACGGCGAACCCCGCGCCGCCGTGGAAATCGATTGCGTGGATTGTCACGGCACGATTCGCCAGAAAGCCACGCTGCTCACCTCGGGCCCCGCCGCTCCCGACGGCGTGCGCCCAGGCGAACCGCGCGGCCGTCATCTGGAAACGCTGCGCACGCCTTCAGGCTTGCGGCGTTTCGAGTGGCGCGACGACAAGCTTTACCAGCGTTCCATGACCGATCCCAACGTGGAATGGGAGATCGTGCAGACAATAGACACGGTCACGCCGGGCAGTCCTCACTTCAGCCAGAAGTCGTATCGCGCCAAGTTGATGAACAAAGACGGCTACGCGTTATCGCACACTCCGGCCGAGGACTCGCAACTCGGCCACGGCAACTCCTCAATGACGTGCTACGCCTGCCACACGTCCTGGACGCCCACCTGCTTCGGCTGCCACCTCCAGATGACCGCCAACGTGCGCCGGCCCATGCTGCACAACGAAGGCCTCACCACCCGCAACTACACCAGTTACAATTTCCAGGTGCTGCGCGACGACGCCTATTTTCTCGGCGTGGACGGCACCGTCACCGGACATCGCATCGCTCCCGCGCGCTCTTCCTGCGCCGTACTGGTCAGCTCGCAAAACGCGAATCGCGAGTGGCTCTACTACACGCAGCAGACCATTTCCGCCGAGGGTTTTTCCGGCCAGGCCTTCAGCACCTTTGTGCCGCATACCGTTCGCGCGAAGGAGACCAAGCAGTGCAGCGATTGCCATGTCAGCGCCGCGAACGACAACAACGCCTGGATGGCGCAGCTCCTGCTGCAAGGCACCAACTTCATGAATTTCATGGGCCGCTATGTCTTCGTTGCCACGGATAACAAGGGCTTTGAAGCCGTCACCGTTGCCGAACACGACGAGCCCGAAGCCATTTACGGCAGCGATTTGCAGCGCGTGGCCTATCCCGACAATTTCAGGAAGTTCGTGGCACACAACCGGGAACTTTCCGCCGTCGCCGCGCATGAAGGCAATGTGCTCGATATTCAGGCGCGCGGCGCATCACCATTGCCGGCACGTTCGCCTACATCCTCACGGACAAGGCGCTCGTGGTCGTGGATCTGGACAATCCGGCCGCGCCTAAAATCACCGCGACCCTGGGCGCGCCTTATTTGAATGAGCTGCGCGGCATCGCCGTGCAATTTCGTTACGCCTTTGTCGTCGACCGCGACGGCATGAAAGTTTTGGATGTCACCGACCTGGCGCAACCCAAGCCGGTTGCCGGGGCCGTCGTGCCTCTCGCCGACGCACGCAACATCTATGTTGCGCGCACCTTCGCCTATGTTTCCGCCGGCAGGCAGGGCTTGGCGCTGATTGACTTGGAAAAGCCCGAAGCACCAAAGCTGGATCGACTTTTCACGGCGGATGGACAACTCAACGATGTCAACGACGTGAAAATCGGCATGGTCGCCGGCAGCGCTTTCGCCTTCGTCGCCGACGGCAAGAATGGCCTACGCGTTTTGCAGATTCTCTCCCCGTGGGATGATCCCGCGCATTTTTCCGGTTTCAGCCCGCGCCCCACGCCAAAGCTGATTGCCACCGCGCGCACCAAGGGCCCGGCTCTCGCCATCTCCAAAGGTATTGATCGCGACCGCGCCGTGGATGAATCCGGCAACCAGTTGGCCGTCTTCGGTCGCCGTGGCGCCCGTCCTCTGAATCGCGAAGAAACCCAGCGCCTGTACCTGCGTAACGGCAAGCTCTATACGGTCACCGACGAGCCCGTCGAGCGCCTCCAGGGGCAAGCCATGGCGAGCCACTGACCGCGACCAGGCAGATTCGGCCCTGCCGGCGGCCACGCGCTGCCCCTTCCGCCGGTTGTCAACAGGTTTCTCCATCGCTTTTTCTTCGATTCAAATTTCCGCATTAGCTTCGTTCCAACCCCCTCATTTTTAAGCTTTTTCCTCAGCTAACTCATTTCCTTGCAACCAATTACCCTTTCGGCGCATCTCATCTAGGACTAACATTTCGTTCACGTTTTCCTCGCATAGCACCCATCAAAATTATTCTTGGGGCCAATCCCAGGATTGCGGTTAACTTGTAATTGTGAGGAAGCTTCCGAGCCGCCAGTCCGGTTCGCGCCCGCAGTGGCGGGCAGAAAGAAGGAGTACTTTCCATGGTGAAGCAGTATCTTCTGGCCAGCGATTTTGACCAGACCCTTAGCTTCAACGACTCGGGCGTCGTACTCAGCGAGCTCATCGGCTTTCACGGGTTTCACGACAAGGTGAAAGGCTTGTCCGATATCCACCTGGTGCAGCAGGGCGCCGAACTCTCTTACCTGATTCTGCATGACCCGGATTTCCGCCGCGTGCGGCGCGAGAATCTGATCGAAACGGGCAAGCGCATCCGTCTGAAGAACGACGTCGATCTTTTCGCGCGCGCGCTCGATAAACTTTCCGACGGCTACAAGTTCTCGTTTTACGTCATCTCCGCGTCGCCACAGGAGATCATTCAATCGGCGCTGGAAGGCATCGTGCCGCCCGATCACATTATTGGCACGCGTTTCCGCTTCAACGAAGCCACCGGCGAGGTCCAGTCCATCGTCCGCGCTACCGCGGGCTGGGGGAAAATCACCGCGCTCGAAGAGATTCGCGCCTCCCTGGGCATCAGCACCGACAGCGTCATCTACATGGGCGATGGAAGTTCCGACCTGCCCGTGATGATGCACGTCAACCAGCACGATGGCCTGACCATCGCCGTTTCCGAGGCGCAGTTCATCACCCGCGTCGCGCGCCGCACGGTGCTCAGCGACAACACCATGAGCGTCCTCGTGCCCGTGCTCGAGGAGGTGCTGCGCTGGGATTCCGCGCAAATCCGGCGTTTCTTTGCCGCGCACGGCCTGACACTGCGCGAGTGGGACAAAACGCGCACCGACATGCTTACCATCGAGGAATCCAATCTGCCGGTGCCGGCGCAACCGCAGTAAAGCGCGAGCCGCAAGCGGCGGCGCATCGCGAACCCGCGCGGCGCTCAGCGACAATTCATTTCGCGGGAATTAGCTGCCAGCTTCGAGACCTAAATCGATCACCTGGGGCGTCTGTGTTGGCTAGGTGCGCCACGCCATGTTCGCCTGCAATTTGCTATGCTTCCTATTGTGCAAGTGCAAGGAGGTTGCAATGGCCCGCAAAAACATCCTGATGCTGGTTGGCGATTTCGTCGAAGACTACGAGGTGATGGTGCCCTTCCAGGCCCTGCTAATGGTTGGCCATGCGGTCCACGCCGTGTGCCCCGACAAGAAAGCGGGCGAGTTTGTCCGCACCGCCATTCACGATTTTGAAGGTGACCAGACTTACTCAGAAAAACGCGGCCACAATTTCGCGCTCAATGCCACCTTCGACCAGGTCAGGCCAGAGGAATACGACGCGCTGGTGATTCCGGGAGGCCGTGCCCCGGAGTACATTCGCCTGAATCCCCGCGTGCTGGAAATTGTCCGCCATTTTGCCGCCGCGAAGAAGCCCATCGCCGCGATCTGTCACGGTGCGCAAGTTCTCGCTGCGGCCGGAGTTTTGGAAGGGAAGAAGTGCAGTTGCTACCCTGCGGTGTCTCCGGAGGTCACGCGCGCGGGGGGCACGTTTGCCGAGTTGGCCATGACCGACGCGGTGGTGGACGGCACTCTTGTCAGCGCACCGGCGTGGCCGGCGCATCCCGCGTGGCTGGCGAAATTTCTGGGCGTGCTAGGAACGCGCATCGAGCCGTAGCGCCTATTGTGGCGTGCCGGTCGCGTGACTGCGGAGCGCCGGAATGCTGCGTATGCCTCTCTGATCTAAGCATTTACGGGCCGCCAATGTCTCGGCGCGAGATTTTCTTCGCACTACGCCCTTTCTAAATTCCTCTTCTTCTTACATAATCAGTGGTTCTCTATCCCACACTAAGGCGATCCTCGCACCATGGCTAATATCAATGTAAAGAAAGGCGTAATTGGCATCCTGACCGGCGGCGGCGACGTCCCCGGGCTAAATCCGGCGATCCGTGCGGTAACGTTTCGCGCGCTCCGCGAAGGCTACGAGGTCATCGGCTTCCGCCGCGGCTGGGCGGGACTCGTGGACATGGTCCGCGATGAAAAGCACGACAATTCGGACAACTTCCAGCGGCTCACCGAAGAAGTCGTGAATCGTGCCGGCAGAACCGGCGGCACCTTCCTCCATTCCTCGCGCACCAACCCCGCCCGCGTCAGCAAGAGCAGTGTGCCCGAGCACCTGAAGGGGCAATTTAACGCGGAGAAAAACGATCTCACGCCAGAAGTCCTGAAAAACCTCTCCTGGCTGGGCGTCGAGCACATGATCCCGATCGGCGGTGACGACACGCTGAGTTATGGCGTGCGCTTGTACCAGGAAGGCGTGCGCGTCGTGGCTATCCCCAAGACGATGGACAACGATGTGCCCGGAACCGATTACTGCATCGGTTTCAGTACGTGCATCACCCGCACCATCCAGATGACCAACTCGTTGCGCACCTCGGCGGGCTCTCACGAGCGCTTCATGGTCCTCGAAGTCTTCGGCCGCTATGCCGGGTACACGGCGATGCTGCCAACCATGGCCGGCGCGGCCAATCGCTGCGTCATCCCCGAGCACAAGTTCGATATCGAGCAACTGACGGAACTTTTGGTCCACGATCGCCAGAAAAATCCCAGCCATTACTCCATCGTGCTTGTTTCCGAAGGTGCGATGTTCAAGGGTGGCGAAATGGTCTTTCAGCGGGATGCCGCGGATGCTTTTGGCCACAAGAAGCTGGGCGGCATTGGCGACCTCGTTTCCGAGGAGCTAACGATGCATTCTCCCAAATTCAACAACGGCAAGAAAATTGAGTGCATCAATCAGAAGCTCGGTTACCTGGTTCGTTGCGGCGATCCCGACGCGATCGATTCCATCGTTCCCATGGCCTACGGCAATCTGGCGCTCGACCTGATCCTCAACCGCATTCACGGGCGCCTGGTGGTGTTGAAGAACGGGCGCTATGACAACATGCCCATCGATACCGTCACCGCGACCAAGAAAGTCGTCAACATCAAGGAGTACTATAATATCGAGCGCCTCCGCCCGATCTATCAGAGCTTCGAGATGAAGCCCCTGTTCCTAATGACCAGCGAACTCGGTTGATTCCCTTGGCCGCGCTGGCCACTCGAGGGTGTGCCCCTCGAAATTGCCGGCAAAACAAAATAAGGGCATGTATCCGGGCGTGGACACTCCTCATCTATCCTGAAGTACGCTTCAACTGAGGTGCCCGCATGCAACTCCGCAAACTTGGAAAAATCGGTCCCCGCGTTTCTGCCCTGGGCCTTGGCTGCATGGGCATGTCGGAATTCTACGGCCCGCGGAATGACGCCGAATCCATCGCCACGATTCACCGCTCCATCGAACTCGGCGTGAATTTTCTGGACACCGCCGACGTCTATGGCTACGGCGACAACGAAATTCTAGTCGGCCAGGCCATTCACGATCGTCGCGAGAAGGTCTTTCTGGCTACGAAGTTCGCCATCGTGCGCGATCGCTCCAACCCGCACGTGCGTGGCGTGAGCGGCAAGCCGGATTACGTGCGCGCTTGCTGCGAGGCCAGCCTGAAGCGGCTCGGCGTTGAGGTGATCGATCTTTATTACCAGCACCGCGTCGATCCCGAAACGCCCATCGAAGAAACAGTTGGCGCCATGGCGCGGCTTGTGCGCGAAGGGAAGGTGCGATACCTCGGGTTGTCCGAAGCATCGCCGGCCACGCTCCGCCGCGCGCACGCGGTTCATCCCATCGCCGCGCTGCAGACGGAGTATTCTCTTTGGACGCGCGATCCGGAAGATGAAGTTCTGAAGACCACGCGGGAACTGGGCATCGCGTTTGTCGCGTACAGCCCGCTGGGCCGCGGGTTCCTCACTGGGAAATTCAAGATATTCGAGGATCTGGCGGCGGATGATTACCGGCGGCTCTCGCCGCGCTTTCAGGGCGAGAATTTCCAGAAGAATCTGGATCTTGTCGCGCGTGTGGAGGCGCTTGCGCGGGAAAAGCACTGCATGCCGGGGCAGCTCGCGCTGGCGTGGCTGCTGGCGCAGGGCGAGGACATCATTCCGATTCCCGGCACAAAGCGCCGCAAATATCTGGAAGAGAATGTCGCCGCTCTGCAGGTGAAGCTCACCGCCGAGGATCTGCGGCGGATCGAGGAAGTTGCGCCCAAGGGAGCGGCCGCCGGCATGCGCTATCCCGAGGCCATGATGACCCTGGTCAACCGCTGAAGTGTGGAGTGCGGCTTGCCCTGAGCCTCGAAGGGCGGCTTCTTCACCCTGCTTGCCCCGATCTTCGAGGGGAACTGCGAAGGACCGCCGCTTTTACAACTGTCGCTCAAGCAAGAGATTCCGCGGCGAATCGCAAACCCGCTTCCTACGGCTTATCTTCCGCCGGTCCGCAGTGCGGGCAAGGTATAAGCCGGCTTCACTTCTTTCCGCTTCGACCAGTCGTGGTAGGTGTGGCACTCAAAACAGCGTGACTCGGCATGTTCCGGGCCGGGCGCATGGCAGGTCTTGCAATTCTCGATGCCCGGCACTAGCACGTCGCTCGTCTCCGTGCTGTTGAGCGCCTTCGCATGGCAACCGGTGCACGTGAAGCTGCGATGCGCGTCATGATCGAACTTCGCGTGTGGCAGCCAGCGCGATGTGATTCTTGCAGGGGCGATGGCGGGAAACGGGCCCACTGTGCCCGGTGCCGCTTCGATGGAATTGGGAATCCGAACGACCGCCTTGCTCAAGTGAGTTTCATACAAATGGCACTGTTTGCAGGTTTTGCGCGACAACAACTCCTCAGCATTCGCTGTGCGTTCTGCTACCCACTGAGCCGGCGTCAAAATGCGCACGTCTGGGAGCAATGGTTTGCCGGTTAGATCGCGGCTGGGATCGCGCACCACACGTACTTCACCCGGATGGGCAGCGATGTATTCCTGAAACTTCTTTACCAGGAACGCGTGTACCACTTCCGGCTTGTCATGCGGCACTCCCACCTCAAACCGCTTGTCAAATGTGAGCAAATGACACGCAGCGCAAGTCGTGGAAAATTTCGGTGGGATCATGTTCTCGCGCCCGGTCAGCGGCTTCGGGGTCCAAAGGGCGTCGTTTGGCAATACGTCTGAGAGGTCTGGGCTATATGAGCTTGAGGCCATAACGTAGGCCTTATCGGCGTACGGCCACCCCTGATTCATACCCGCCGGGCGGTGACAATCGCCGCATTCCAATTGCACGATCGGTCCGTTCGGCCCGCGCCGAATGGGTTTCATGTGAATCGCGTGATTCAACCGGATCGTACCGGGATCCTTCGTCCCAGTGCGCTGCAACGCAAATTCCGGATGGCCATCCTCCAGGCTGTGAATATGCGTTGAGTATTTAGGAGAGATTTCCGCCACGCGCAAATCGCCATGGCATTCCGCGCAGGCTTGGTTGCTGGCGGCGCTGATGTTGATGCGCCCGCGATGCTCGGCGTGGCACGTGGCGCACTGCGGCACATGGATCTTCACCGCGTTTTCGTGATGGACTGGGCCGTCATGGCAGCCGAGACATGCGCTGTCCAGCGCGTTAGCGGAAAATTCGTCCGCCTTTTGGACGTGGCACGCGGCGCACTGCTTCTCCAGCACGGCGTGCGGCTCGCTCATCCGGCCGCTGGAATAGACGCGCGAATCGTGCAAGAAGCCGCGCCAGGCGATCCAGGAAAGCGCCAGCAGCGGCACCACAACGCAGAGCCACAGCTTGGCGCGTTTGTAGGGCGTCGGCCTCTTGAAATAATTCAGGTCGATGCGTTGCGCCAGCTTCTTGGTTGTGCGTGTTCTTGCCACTCTTCACTCGCCACTACTTCTAATATCGCAGCGCCATCACCACATGCACCGCGCCCAGCAGGATCAGCGCCAGGGAAAGCGGGATGTGCACCAAGAGCCAGCCATGCAGCCAGCGTTGCAGGCGTTCCTGCCGCAGCAGTTGGCGCGCTTCGTCGCAAATCTCTTCGAGTTCCAGGAGGGTATACTGCGCGGCCGCCGGCAGCAGCGTCCGCAAGGCCGCAAACGCGCTCTTGGCTTTTTCCGCGTCGCCCAGGCGCTGCCCGCGGCGCAGAGGCTCTTCCAGAAACAGGCGCATCTCCTGCAGGTAGAAACGCGTCAGCGGCGCGCTCTGTTCTGCGTTCAGGAGCACCACTTCCGGCGCTGCGGCAACCGCGGCGCTCGCCCCCGCGCTGACTGCAGCGGAGGTGCGCAGCGGCACGGACGATGCCGCGATCGGTCGCAACGCCGTGAAACCCCCGGCGCGCAATTCTTCGGCGGTGTCGCGTTTCACAAATCCCAGCGAGCCGCACAACGCTTCCACGGCATGGTCCGCCTCTTCCCGCAGCGACCTGCGCACATTCCCAATTTCGTCGTAGATCGTTTCCAGCGGCACATCGGCGGTCATCATGCGCGGCACGTAATGCTGCAGCACCGCACCAAACAGGCCGCTCGCCACGGTAATGAGCAGCAGCCACATCAACACGCGCGTGAGCGTTCCGCCAAAATGAAAGCCGCCGTGAAACAAAATCAGCGGCAGGCTGAGCAACCCCAGCCACAAATGCCCGCGCATCCAGGCTTGCGCGCGGCCCAGCCGCCACGTGGGCACACGCTTCCGTGCACCAAGCAGCGCCGCGAAGATCATGAATGCGAAGCCCACGATGCCGAACGCCAGCCCAATCACGCTGCCGCCGCGCGGGCCGGCGGGTGCATTCACGGCGTACAGCACGTACACGCCCCCGCTCACCAGGAAAATGCCCAGCGTGAGCCAGGCCCAGCCGCGTTGTGTGGCGTCTATCCTCATGGCTTTGGCCCCGAGCTCATCATGCCGGCAAAGAATTTACGCGGGTCAACGCGGTGCGCGGCATCGTGCGGGCAGGCGTACACGCAACTCGGCTCTTTCAGGTGCGTGCAAAGATCGCAAGAAGTCGCTTTCTGCTGCACCACCGCTTTGCAGCGCCCCGCGTGTGCCGGATCTTCGGCCATGGTTTCGAACGGATGCAGGTTGATGTTTCCGTAGGGGCAATTCTGCGCGCAGAGGCCGCAGCCGATGCACCAATCCTCGATAATCACTTCCAGCGAATTGCGCCGCCGGATCGCGCCCACCGGGCAGCCCACCATGCACAGAGGATCACGGCACTGCCGGCAGGACGTCGCCACCAGGAAATTCTCAAAGCGCAGCCCCTCGCGCACCAGCCGCGTCACGCCGTCATGCGCATCAGCGCAGGCATTCACGCAGGCATCGCAGCGCGTGCATTTCTGCAAGTCCAGGATCAGCAGGCTTTGCGCTTCCATCAGGCCTTGCGCGAGGAACTGCTCGATGGGGACGCTGTGCACCATCTGCATGCGCTGCGCATTCGCCGCGCGCCGCTCCGCCGCCACCGCTTCCAGGCCCGCGCGCACGTTCGGGAAGCGCTCCACCATCTGGCGGAAATCGTCGCCGGAAATCTTCACCACTTCCACGTGGTCCAGCGCCGTGCACGTCGCCGTGCGCACGCCGCCGCCGAGCAGGCCGATTTCACCGAAATAATCGCCGCGCGATAAATACGCCAGCACCAACTCTCCGCCGGGATACTCCTCGGAGATTTTCACGAACCCGATGCGCACCAGATAAAAACTGTCCGCCGCGTCGCCCTGCCGCGCGATCACCTGTCCGGGGGCGTAGCGCACCAATTCCACGCTTTCTTTCAGGTGCTCGATGAAATCCGGCGACAATTCCGCGAACATGGGCACGCCGCGCAGGTGCGTTTCGAGCGCCCTCCGCCGGTAGTTCTGCTCGATCTGAGCGCGGAACGTTTTGTTCTTCATCATGATGTCGAGGACGTTGCGCAGCATCTCGAACGCCACAACATCGCTTTCCGCGCGCACTGTCGCCGAGCGCGGATAGAAATTCATGCAGGTCATTTCGCCGAACAGATCGCCAGGGGCAAGCTCCGCCACCGGGTTGCCGTAGGAAAGGTCCACCGACGCATCGATCGGGATGGTGCGATCGCGCGCCTCTTCTTCGCGCTTGTCCTGTTCGCGCCCCACGAGCACGCTGGCCAGTTGCTTGAAAAAGCCCTGCGCGCCGCCTTGCGTTTTCACGTGGGCGATCGGCGTGGCGATCGCCACCTGCGCTTTGCCTTCCAAAATGTAAAACGCGGTCGAGCCAAATTCGCCTTCGCGGCAGATCACTTCGCCCTTGCGGTAGAGCCGCTTCAAGATGGCGCCGCGATTCAGTTCCAGGAACGTGCCGGAAACGCCCGCAAACACCGGCAGCTTGTGAAGCTCCTCCGCCGTCAGGCTCTGCGCGTCGCGGCCCGCGGCAATGGCCGTGCCCACCACGCCTTTGTTCGTCAGGGCGCCCGTGGGGCAGGAAACCATGCACTCGCCGCAGGAAATACAAGTGGAGTCGCCCATCGGCGAATTCAGATCGAAAGCGATGCCTGTGGAATAGCCCTTGCCCATGCGCCCGAGGACGAAATTGCTTTTGATCTCGTCGCAGCCGCGAATGCAGCGGTCGCACAGGATGCAGGCATCGTGATCCACGGCAATCGCCAGCGACGAGTTGTCTGCTCCACGCAAAACCGTGCGGCGCGGGAATCGCGGAGTGCCCACTCCCGCTGCCTTCGCCAAGGTCTCCAGTTCGCAATCGCCGGAATGTTCCTGTCGCGCGCAGGGCGATGGGTGATCCGCCATCAGCAGTTCGAGCAGCATTTTCCGCGCGGCCAGCACCTTCTCCGAATTTGTGGAGACCTTCATGCCGGGCTCGACCGGCCGCACGCAAGCGGCGGAGAGCACGCGCGCACCCGTGTCCACCACGCACAACCGGCACACGCCCACGGGCGTCTGGTTCTGCAAATGGCAAAGCGTGGGAATCGCAATGCCGTGGACGCGCGCCGCATCATAGACGGTCGTTCCGGAAGGCACCTGCACAAGCTTGCCGTCGATGGTCAGTTCCACGAGTCCCGCGTTTGTTGCCGAAGTGCTCATTGTTTCCGTATCATCTCTTCAACTCAGGCTGCTTCCGCTCCTCATTGTCTCCGTGCGCTCTGCTTTCTTAACTCTGTGCTTTTTGCGTTAAAGTTTTTCTCTTAAGGTCGAATGCCCACGCGCGGCAATTCCGGCATGTGCGCGCTCGCCGAAAAACAAATCCCGCTCGGGCACTGCCCTTTCAACACGTGCGCATCAATCTCCGCCCGGAAATGCTTCAGCACGGATTGAATCGGCGCCGGCACAATCTGCCCCAGCCCGCAAATCGAAGTGAGGCTCATGGCCTGCGACAGCTCCTCCAGCAGCGCCAGGTCTGCGCGATACTGCGCTTCGCTCACACCACCCTGCGTCCAACGCATCAGGAGGTCCACCATCTTTTGCGAGCCCATGCGGCACGGCACGCACTTCCCGCACGATTCGTTGCGGTAGAAGCGCACCGCGGCCAGCGCCATGTCCAGCATGCACGTCGTGTCATCGCACACCACAATCGCGCCAGAGCCCAGCATCGAACCGGCCTCGGCCAGCGCCTTGAAATCCAGACGGACATCCACCATGGACGCCGGCAGATATCCCGAGGACGGCCCCGACGGCGCAAACGCCTTCAATGCGCGCCCGCCGCGAATCCCGCCTGCGTGCTGGAAAATCACCTCGCGCATCGGCGTGCCCATGGGGACTTCAAACACGCCGGGCCGCGCCACATGCCCGCTCACGCCAACGAATTTCAGGCCGCGCGAGCCATGCACGCCCGCGGTTTTGTACCACTCCACGCCGCGCGCCAGAATCTGCGGCACATTCGCGAACGTTTCAACGTTATTGATCACCGTGGGCTTTTGCCACAAGCCGACCTGTCCGGGAAAGGGCGGTTTGTTGCGAGGCTCGGCGCGATGCCCCTCGATCGCTTCGATCAGCGCGCTTTCTTCGCCGCAGATGTAGCCGCCCGGGCTAACGAAAATCTCCAGATCGAAATCGAATTCGCCGCCCAGAATCTTCTTGCCTAAGAGCCCGGCTTTCGTGCAGCGCCGCAGCTCTTCGCCGAAAATCTCTTCCTGCAACGGATATTCGTGGCGGATGTAGAGAATGCCTTTCTTTGCACGCGTCACGAGGCCGGCAATCAGCATTCCCTCGATCACCAGATGCGGCAGGTTCCCGAGGATGAAACGGTCCTTGATCGTGCCAGGCTCGCTTTCATCGGCGTTGCACACGATGTACTTCACTGGATCAGCCTGTTTGCGCACCAGATCCCACTTCATGGAAGTGGGGAAGCCGGCGCCGCCCATGCCGCGGAGTTCCGCTTCTTTGAGCGTGGCCAGCACGCCATCCCAATCCTTCGTGGCAATCAGCCGGCGCACCACGCCGTACTTTTCGCCTTCGCCATTGGGATCGGAAGCGCAGGCCACGCGGCCCTCATGTGGATGTTCGGCCCGCAATTTGTCTTCGCGGATGGCCCGGCGCACCAGGTCCTCCGCATGTCCGGGCGTGACGCTCGCGAATATTTGGTCATTGACGGCGACGGCGGGCGCCTGATCGCAGCGTCCCAGGCAACTCACATCCTTGATCTGCACATCTTCGGGTCGCGCGCCGGCGAAGCGCCGCAGCAATTCGGCGCGCAGCTCGCAGGCGCCATTCAAGCGGCAGCTCATGTCCGCGCAGACGTGGAGTTCCGCCTTGGCGGGTGGCGTCAGGTGAAAATGGGGATAAAAGCTGGCGACGCTGTGGATCTGGTAGAGCGGCGTCTGGGTGCGCTGGGAAAGGGCTTCCAGCTCCGCTTTTGGCAGGTACCCGTAGCGCAGTTGGATGGCTCGCAGTTCGTCAAAAATCACGGTGGAATGTCTCGCGAAACTACGCCGCACGTGCCAATCGCCCCCGGCGCGCTTCAGGGTTCAGGACATTGACGCATAGTAGGGGCAGCGCGGCGGGAAGTAAAGCGCGGCCCGTTGTCTTTTCGCGCAATACCCCCAAAAAGCCAACGCTTCCGGTTGACTTGGAGGCAGACCAAAGCTATAAGCGAAAAGACGTTTCGCGTCTCACCGCATGCTGATTCACTGCCAAAAGAGATACTCGCGGCTCGCGCTGCTTTTTGCGGCGGTTTTTCTTTGCCTGGTTGCGGCCGGTTCCGCGGCCACGGACACGCCGGAGCCGATCAAGTACATTGGCCCCGGCTCCTGCGCGGCCACCAGTTGTCACGGCAGCGTCAAGCCCATTGCGGGCAGCCGCATCCTGCAAAACGAATATTCCACCTGGATCCTGCAGGACAAGCACAGCCGCGCGTATCAGGCGCTCACTGGTGATGTCGGCGAGCGCATGGCGCGCATCCTGAAGCTTGGCAGCAAGGCGGAAGAAGCGCCAAAGTGCCTGGCATGCCATGCGCTTTACACGACTCCGGAGCAGCGCGGGCGCTCGTTTGAGATTGCCGAGGGCGTTTCCTGCGAATCGTGCCACGGCCCCGCGTCAGCCTGGCTCGGCCCGCATACCACGCGCGATTGGCCACATGAAAAATCCGTGGCCTTGGGCATGCAGGATACGCGCGACGTCATTCACCGCACGCAGAAATGCCTGGAATGCCATCTCGGCACGAAAGAAAAGTTTGTGGACCACGAGATGATCGCAGCCGGGCATCCCGATTTGTATTTTGAGCTGGATTCGTTTTCCGCGGTGATGCCGCGGCATTGGAAAGTGCCGCGCGAATCCGCTCCCGGCAAGCCTGTGGAAGAAGCGGCGTGGGCCGGGGTGCGCGATTGGAGCGTCGGCCAAGCCGTGCAACTCAGCGCTTCCATGGAGCGCCTGGCGTGGCGCGCCCGCGGCGAACGCGCCGACAAAAAAGATCCCTGGCCGGAGTACGCGGAGCTTTCCTGCTTTGCCTGCCACCATTCCCTGGGCGCGGCGAAGGATAGCTGGCGCCAGGAGCATGGCTACGAAGGCCGCCGCCCCGGTGATCCCGCGTGGAACGCGTCACGTTATGCGGTGTTTCGCTTGCTCGCCAAACAAATCGATTCCACAAACGGCGAGGCGCTTGACCGGCAACTGCTGACGGTGTCCACCGAAATGAGCAAGCTGAACCCAGATCGCCACATTGTGGCGGATGCCGCTGCGGCTGCCGCGCCGCTGGCGCAACGCATCGCGGAGCGCCTCTCCACGATGCAATACGATCAGGCCATTACTCTGCGCATGCTCCAGCGCATCACCGACGACGCGGAAAACATCTCCATTTCCGATGAACGCGCCGCGGAACAAGCGGCCATGGCCCTCGATTCCCTGTACATCGCTTACAGCAAGGATGCCAAGCCCGCCGACGCCGCCGAAGTGCGCGCCACGATCAACGCGCTGTTTCAACAACTCGAAAATCCTTCCTCCTACAACGCCGATCAATTTGCCTCGGCGCTGCGGCGCATTCGCTCGTTGTTGCATTAGCAGCGAGTTTTCAGGAACTTCAGAGTATCCGTTCAAAAAACTCAGCAAAACATTGTCATCCTGAGGCGATTCGATGAGGATCGCCGAAGGATCGCAACGTTTGAATCTTGCACAATGTTCTGTTTGAGATCCTTCGGAGCGCAAACAGCGCGCTTCTCAGGATGACAGCGTGGCGCTGAGTTCGCGCTGCGGGGGAAAATTGCTTCTTTCATGAAATCCGGCCAACGAAAGTCTTGAAGAGGGAACCACGGGCGAGACGCGCAAGGCAATCGTTAGCTCCTTACGTCATGTGCAGGCGGCGAGCAACCACGACGGAATAGTGAAAGCCGGAAGTGATCACCAGCGCGGCCACCGTATACCCCAAATAGTGGGCCAGCAGGCTGACGCGCTCATTGGCATACGCCGCGGCCAGCACGGTGAAAAACACCAGGGCAATCTCAAAAAAGGTGGTGGACTTGCCAAGCAGGCTCGGCGGAAACGGCCGGTAGCCCTGAATCAGAAGTATGACGGCGGCGACCACGAGCATCAGAAGATCGCGGCTCAGCACCAGAATCATCAGCCACCAGGGGATCTTCTTCTCCATCGCCAACACCACAAACGAGGAAGAGAGCAACAATTTGTCGGCGATGGGATCGAGGTAGGCGCCTAAGGCCGATTTTTGATGCAGCCGGCGCGCCAGCACGCCGTCCACCGCGTCGGTGAGCGCCGCGCACACCAACACCAGCAGCGCCCACCTGTATTCCTCATACAAAATGAGGATTAGGAAAAGCGGCAGAAAGCCGAGGCGCAAAAAAGTGATCTGATTGGGTACCGTCCAAATGCGGGCTTTCATTGGCTGCCAGAATAGCGCAGATCAGGCGAACTGGGCGAGATAATCGGTCAGCGTGCGGCCGATCTTACGCTCAAAAATTTCGGCCATGGAGGGAATCGAGCCCGACGGCTCATCGAGCGAGATGCGCTCGATGCGCGTCATGGGGAAAAACACCGTGGGCAGGCCGACGCGCTCGGCATCCAGTTGGTTGATCTGGCTGACGAAATGATCGAAGGAGTTGAGATCGATGCCGCGGATGGTCACGCCGCTGGGATTGATATCGATAAGGATGCCCCAGATTTTTTCCTTGGGGGAGTGCAGGCTGATGATGACGATGGAGTCGGGTTTCATGATGATGGCCAGTGGATGCCTCTCCTATTCTACCGCATAGCCTTTCCGCGTGGAGCGGCAAACCGGACAAAGCGTCAAGAGCGGGCCCCGCGTTTGGCCGATTCGTAGGCGTGATTGAGCCACCACAACGCATCGCGAAGATCCGTTTCGGATTTCAGTTCGAAGGATAACCAGCCTGTCCCGGAAATGCGGGTATTGAAGTTGACGCGTGCATCTGCTTGAGCGTGCTTGATCAGCACCGGAGGCATGGGATTGAACTTAAAGATGATGGAAGTTGGGCTGTTGAACGAACGAGAACGCGGGAGCGCCGCAAAAATGGTTTTGCCGCGATAGAAAGACCGGAAACTGAAGAGGCGCTTGGCTGTTACGTCGGGCCAGGTTTTCAGCTCCTCTTCCAGCAACGCCGACCAGTGTTGCATCTCTGGAGTGATGGGAATCAGAGCTGGGCGAATGCTCTGCTCGCGAGTCCACTGCCGCGGTTTTTTCTTTGGTTTCATGGCGGAATAGCGCATTAAAGGCAATCAGGTAGGCATCGGCGCGGGGCCGCCGTGTGGCAGTAGCAGCATCGGCTCCGTGAGCGACTGCACCTGTTCCAGGGTGGCGTCGGGAGCGATTTCGCGCAGCAGCAAGCCCTCGGGCGTGACATCAATGAAAGCAAGTTCCGTCACGATGTGATCCACCACTTCCACGCCCGTCAGAGGCAGCGTGCATTTCTTCAGGATTTTGGGTTTGCCGTCGCGCGTGGCGTGCTCCATGGCGATGAACACGCGCTTCGCTCCCGCCACCAGATCCATCGCGCCGCCCATGCCCTTCAACATTTTTCCGGGGATGGACCAGTTTGCAAGATTCCCCTTTTCATCCACCTGAAGGCCACCGAGAACGGTCAGGTCGATGTGGCCGCCGCGAATCATGGCGAAGGAATCGGCGGACGAAAAATAGCAGGTGCCCGGAAGTTCGCTGACGGTTTCCTTGCCGGCGTTGACGAGGTCGGCGTCAACTTCGGATTCGAGCGGGTACGGACCGACGCCGAGCATGCCATTCTCGGATTGCATGATGACATCCATGCCTTCGGGAATGAAATTGGCGACGAGCGTGGGAACGCCGATACCGAGATTGACGTAGTAGCCGTCGCGCAGCTCGCGCGCGATGCGCTTGGCAATGCGTTCGCGTTTTTGTTCGTCAGTCAGGGGCATAAAAAGTTCACAGCCGGCAGTTTACAGTTATCAGTCAAAGCAAATCTGACCGGTCTAAAGACCGGTCACTACGCTTTTCGCACGGTACGTTGTTCGATGCGTTTTTCGAAGTGCGCGCCTTGAAAAACGGCATCCACATAAATCCCGGGCGTGTGCACGAAATCGGGATCAATCTGCCCGGGCTCCACAAGTTCTTCCACCTCCCCGACAACGAAGTCAGCGGCTGTGGCCATCATGGGGTTGAGGTTGCGAGCCGTCTTGCGATACACGAGGTTGCCCCAGCGATCGCCTTTCCACGCCTTGACGAATGCGAAATCGGCGCGCAGGGCGCGTTCCAGGACGTACATGCGGCCGCCAAATTCGCGGGTCTCCTTGCCTTCGGCCACCACCGTCCCGAACCCGGTGGGAGTATAAAACGCGGGAATGCCCGCGCCACCAGCGCGCAAGCGTTCGGAGAGCGTCCCCTGAGGATTCAACTCCACTTCGAGTTCGCCGCTGAGCGCGAGCTGCTCGAACTGCTTATTTCCCCCGATGTACGTGGAGATCATCTTCTTAACCTGGCGGGTGTGCAGCAGAACGCCGACGCCGCAGTCTTCCACGCCACCGTTGTTGCTGACGATGGTGAGGTTTCGGGTGCCTTTGCGGCGGACTGCCGCGATGAGATTTTCCGGGATGCCGCAGAGGCCGAAACCGCCGACGAGGATGGTCATACCATCGCGGAGGTTGGCGATGGCGGCGTCCGGGGATGCAATGCGTTTGTCCAAATTCCGTCCTCACGCGATTACAGAAAACATTGCCAGAAGTTTACCCTAATTGGTGGACAATTCGGAATTCGGGAATTGTCCACCAAACGAATCTTCACCCGCAACGGACGACTCTCGCTCCTTCCCACCTTGAGGTCATATTCCGCGCGGTGTTATCTTCGGTCCTACGGAAACAGCCGTTTTGATTGCAGGCCCAAACGAGTAGGAGTCTGAGGAGGCGGCCATGAAAGTAGCCTACCTGGATATCGAAACGAACTACGTAGGGCAATTTAAAAGCGATGATGACCGGTTTTTCCGCGACTCCAGGAATCACTTGATCTCGGTTCTCGGTGTCAGGCTTCTGGACAAAGAGAGCGATGTCTTCGTGCAGCTCTTCGAAAAAGAGGTTACCAAAGCGAATTTGGCCAAGGCTCTCGAGGGCGCTGCGAAAATCGTGACCTACAACGGCCGCTCCATCCCTGATCCCATCAAGCAAAGAGTAGGTTTTGACTTTCCCGTCATAGCCGCGCAGTTGGGCATCGTCTTGGACAAGGAGTATCAACATCTCGATCTATGTCCGGAATGCTGGAAGCGCAACCTGTATGGCGGTTTGAAGAAGGTAGAGCAAAAGCTGGGGCTTCGCCGGCAATTCCCGGACCGTGAGGGCGCCTGGGCCATGGAAACGTTCCGCGCTTATGTGAAAACGGGCGACGAAAAGCTGCGCAGCGAGCTGCTGGCCTACAACCGCGAAGACGTTTTCATGCTGCGCGAACTCGAACTCAAACTCGCAAAGCTCTAGCGCGAACCTGCAGGGCGGTAGTGGCTACAGGCTGCGCAGGAGTTTGTAGAGTTCGTTGGCGGCGTCGAAATCGGCTTCGAGTTCGCGGGAGCCGAGGCGTTCGCGGAGATCATCGAGGCGGCGGGCAAAGAGATCGAGCGCGACGGAGAGCATTTCGCGATTGGTGAGCACGATATCGCGCCAGGTGCTGTAGGGGCTGCCCGCAAGGCGCAGCGAATCGCGCAAGCCCGGACCCGCCAGCGTGATGGGCAGGCCGTTCTCGTCCAGGTGATCGTAGAGAAACGACGCCAGCGCGACGGCGGCGAGTTGCGGGAGGTGCGAGGCGAGGCCGACAGCGTAGTCATGCTGCTTTGCGCCGAGCCACACCGGGCGTGCGCCCATTTTCCCCAGAATTTTGACAAAGGCGACCACGCGCGGGTCGCGACTTTCTCCGGAATCGCTGGTCAACGCATAGGTGGCGTTGCGAAAAAGGTCCGCATCGGCATGCTCGAAGCCGGAGAGTTCGCGGCCAGCCATGGGATGCCCGCCGAGAAAATATGGCCCGCCTTCCTGGGGAAAGAGTTCCGCGGCGGCTTGCGTGATGCGCTGCTTGGTGCTGGAGGCGTCCGTAACCAGCGCGTGCGACGGCGCGTACCGCGCAATTTCCGGCAGCAGATCGAGCGTGGCGCCGATGGGCAGCGCGATGTAAATGAGATCGGAGTTGTGCAAGGCGGCTTCAAGCGCATCGGAAAAGCTCTCATCGATCGCGCCGCTTTTTCGGGCCTGCCGCATCACGTCGGCGCGATCCCAGCCGGCGATGCGCATGTCCGGCGCATATTTGCGCAGGGCCAGGGCGAAGGAGCCACCGATCAGGCCGGTGCCGAGGATGGTGACGCGCTGGATTAGGTGTGAAGACATTGGGAGAACAAGTCTACAGTGGACAGTTTACAGTTCACAGTTGAAGAAGGAATAGAAACATTGGCGCGAAGATGCGGAGCAAATGGGGAAGGGAAGTAATGTGAGTTTTCCCTGCATGCGGCGCCGAATCTGAGCGCTTCAGCCATGTGGCTCAGACCAGCCGGCGGCCGACAGCGAGTGCGATGATGCGTAGCTCACCCATAAGCTGCGCAAAATTCGCGGGATGGAGCGACTGCGCGCCATCGGAAAGCGCGTGGTCGGGATCGTTGTGCACTTCGATGAGCAGGCCATCCGCCCCCGCAGCAACGGCAGCGCGGGCCATCGGCGGCACTTTGTCGCGGCGACCGGTGCCGTGCGAGGGATCGGCCACAATTGGAAGGTGCGACAGCTTCTGAATCACGGGAATCGCGGCGATATCCAGAGTGTTGCGCGTGGCGGTTTCAAAAGTGCGAATGCCGCGCTCGCAAAGGACGACGTTGTAATTTCCGCCGCTCAGGATGTATTCGGCGCTGAGAAGCAATTCCTCGATGGTGGCGGACATGCCGCGCTTCAGCAGCACCGGCTTCTGGACTTCGCCGAGGGCGCGCAGAAGAAAATAGTTTTGCATGTTGCGCGCGCCAACCTGGAAGATGTCCACGAACGCGCCCATCATCTGGATTTGCGAGGGATCCATCACCTCGCTGACGACGAAGAGGTTGAACTTGTCCGCGGCCTCGCGCATCCACTGCAGGCCTTTTTCGCCCATACCCTGGAACGCGTAGGGCGAAGTGCGCGGCTTAAAGGCGCCCCCGCGCAGAATCCTGGCGCCCGCCTTGGAAACGGATTCCGCGATGGAGAGGATCTGCTCGCGCGATTCCACGGAGCACGGGCCCGCCGCGACAACGATTTCGCTCCCGCCGATTTTCACGCCGCGGCCCAGGTCAATGATCGTGCCCTGCGGCTTGAACTGGCGGCTGGCCAGCTTGAATGGCTGGGTGATGCGCACGACCTCGCGCACTCCTTCGAGCAGCTCGAAATCGCGATGATCGAAATCGCGATGGACGCCGACAGCGCCAAGAACGGTGTGCGAAGCGCCCGTCGAGCGATGCACGTCAAAGCCGCTGGCGATCACGCGGTCGATGACGTGCTGAATCTGCTCGTCGGTGGCTCCTTCATGCATGATGATGACCATGATGGTTAGGCCTCAGTTCCTGTAATTCGGGAAGGACAACGTAGAATCGGGTGCGCTGGCGTCATTTGGGTTCCTTGTCGGCAGGCGGATCGCCGTGCATGGCCAGGCGCTCGGCGGAACGCGCTTCGTCAATGATGCGCTCAAAGAGGCGGCGAATCGCGGCGTCGGTGAGCGGCCCTTTGTTTTCGCTTTCGGCGTTCTCCAGCACTTCGTTTTCGCGGTCGGGCTGGTAAAGCGGAATGTTCGATTCCTGCTTGATGCGGCCAATTTCCAGGGCGCACTGCGAGCGCTCGTTGAGAAGCTTGACGAGTTTCTTGTCAATTTCATCGATGCGGCGGCGCCAGTCGGAGAGGTTCATGGCGTGGCCTCGCGGATTGATCGAAGAGGGATCTCTCGGCCCCGGCGAAGCGCACGGGGCGCACAAAACGCGCTGCGCGACCCGGCGCGCCGAACTGCAGCGCGCAAGAAAAAACCGGGTCGCTCCGCTCGGGATGACAATCTGGAGGGCAGGTTCAAGGCCGGCGAGGTCATGGCGTGGCCTCGCGGCGGGAGAGGCCGTGGCGCGCGGCTTCCTTGAACGCGCGGACGCGTTCGCGCAAGGCCGTGGCTGCCGCTTCGGGCGAGCCAGCCTTCTCAATTTCGGAAACCAGCGCGGAGCCGACCACCGCGGCATCCGCAAGCCCGCCCAGCACGGAAACGTGGCCCGGCAGCGAAATCCCGAAGCCCACGGCAATGGGAAGTTGCGTGAAGCGGCGCGCTCGCCGAAGGAGAGCGGGCAATTCGTCGGGCAGCGCGTCCTTTGCGCCGGTCACGCCGGTGCGCGAAATCAGGTAGAGGAACCCGGAAGAGCAGGCGGCGATTTTCACGAGGCGCTCATCCGTGGAAGTGGGTGCGGCCAGAAAAATAGTGTCCAGGTGATGCGCTTGCAAAATTTGGCGATAGTCCGCCGATTCTTCCGGCGTCAGATCGGTGACGAGAACGCCGTCGGTGCCGGTTTCCGCGGCCGCGGCGGCGAATTTTTCCAGCCCCATTTGGAGAATGGGATTGAAATAGCTAAAGAGCACCAGCGGCACCTGGCTGGACTGGCGAATTTGCCGCACGAGCGCAAGCACGCCGGCAAGGGTTGTGCCGGATTTCAAGGCGCGTTCGGAGGCGCGCTGGATCGTGGGACCGTCGGCGAGGGGATCGCTGAAGGGCACGCCAAGTTCGACGACATCGGCGCCCGCTTCGGCCAGCGCCAAAACGTAGTCGAGCGTCGCGGCCAGCGTGGGATCACCCGCGGTGACGTACGCGACGACGCCGAGTTCGCCCGCGCCGCGTAGCTCCGCGAAACGCTTCGAGATACGAGTTGTGAGAGCGATGGTCATTCAGTGTTTCTTCACCGTGTATGTCAGGCTCTGAACGGACGACAGCATACTAAAATGGCGCCGAACGAACACGGCATCAAGTCAGCTTACCGAGCAGCCGGGTGTAAGTGTCCATGTCCTTATCGCCGCGGCCAGAGAGATTCATGATGACGAGATCGCTGGGCTTAAATTGTGGCAGGCGCTCGATGAGCCCGGCGAGGGCGTGCGCGGATTCCAGCGCGGGGATGATGCCTTCGGTGCGCGAAAGAAGTTGGGCGGCATCGAGCGCGGCCTGATCGGAGACGGCGGCGTACTCGGCGCGGTGCTGATCGGCAAGCCAGGCATGTTCCGGGCCAATCGCGGGATAATCGAGTCCGGCCGAAATAGAATGTGTTGCGGCGATCTGGCCGTCTTCGTTTTGCAGCACGTAAGTGTAGGTGCCCTGAAGCACGCCGGGACGCGCGCCCGTGAAGCCCTGATGCGCAGCAAGACGCGCGGCGTGCTCGCCAAGTCCGTTGCCGCGGCCACCGGCTTCAATGCCCACAAGCTTCACATCGGCGTCTTTCAAGAATTGATAGAACAATCCGATGGAGTTGGAACCGCCTCCGACGCAAGCGTAGAGATGCGTGGGCAGGCGCTTCTCGGCCTCCAGAATTTGCGCGCGAGCCTCACGGCCAATCACCGCCTGAAAATCGCGCACCATCGTCGGATAGGGGTGCGCGCCCAGAACCGAGCCCAGCAGATAGTGCGAAGTGCGCACATTGGTGACCCAATCGCGCATGGCTTCGTTGATGGCGTCCTTCAGGGTGCGGCTGCCGGACTCCACGCCAATCACTTCCGCGCCGAGCATGCGCATGCGCGCGACGTTGAGCGCCTGTCGCGCCATGTCTTCCGTGCCCATGTACACAGTGCATTCCAGGCCGAGATGCGCGCCTACCGTGGCGGAGGCCACGCCATGTTGCCCCGCGCCCGTTTCCGCAATTATGCGCGGCTTGCCCATCTTCACTGCGAGGAGTCCCTGGCCGATCGCGTTGTTGATCTTGTGTGCGCCGGTGTGCAACAGGTCTTCGCGCTTCAGGTAGATGCGCGGGCCGCCGAGTTTCGCGGTGAGGCGCCCAGCGAATTGCAGCGGCGTGGGCCTTCCGGCAAAGTTTTTCAGCAAATCTTGCAGCCGCGCTTGAAACGCCGGATCGCCCTTAGCGAGTTCGTAGACGCGTTCGAGTTCAAATAGCGGCACCATCAGCGTTTCCGGAACGTAGCGGCCGCCATAGGGGCCGAAACGTCCCGGCGTGGTGGCAGGTATGGTGATTTGGGTGCTCATGGGTTGAACGATTATTGTACAGCGAGATGGGATGGGAGCGGAGTTTCCCCGAGTGCCTCAAGGGGTGGCGCAGGGGAAGGCACCCGGATGCAAAAGCGTCGCTTGGTGCGCCTCGGCGCTGCTGTCAGTATGCGGCTCGACTGGGGCGCAGCAGTGCCGCGCCCCTACGATGACAAGTCGCGCTGGGCGCGGGCTACTTCGTCAAAGAAGGCGCGGAGTTTGCCGGGATCTTTTTTGCCGGGGCGGGATTCGACGCCATTGGCTACATCCACGGCGTAAGGGCGCACCGTGCGAATCGCCTCGGCGACGTTTTCCGGCGTAAGGCCGCCAGCGAGGATGATGCGGTGCGAAGCGGCGAGTTTGCGCGCGAGGGACCAATCGATGGTTCTGCCGGTGCCGCCGAATTGCTTGGGCTGGCTCGCATCGGGCGCGGCGTCCAGCAAGAACGCGTAGGCCGAGTAGAAACGCGGAAATTCCTTTAGCGAAAAATCCGGGCCGACGTGAAGAGCCTTGATCACCGGCAAGCGCTTGGCGCAGAAGTCCACGTGGCGGGCGCACTCGTCGCCGTGAAGCTGTACCGCATCCAGGCGCAAACTCAACGCCAGAGCGGTTACAGCGCTGGGCTTCCAATCCACAAAAATGCCCACGGCGCTGACGAAGGGCGCCAGCTTGCGCCGCACGTTCCAGGCATCGGCCGGAGAAACCGCGCGCGGGCTCTTCTCGTAAAAATTGAAGCCCAGGGCGTGCGCGCCGAGTTCGGTGGCCAGGCGGGCGTCAGCCGGATTGGTGATGCCGCAAATTTTGACACGCACCATAAGAAACAGTGTACGCGAAGTCGGGTTATTCGTGCGGGGGAGTGAGGAGTTGCGTGAGAGCGGCGGCTGGATCGGGGGAGAGCATGAGGTGCTCGCCGATGAGGAAGGCGTCGAAGCCGGCGGCGCGGAGCTTCTGCAAGTCGTCATAGGTGCGCAGGCCGGATTCGCTGACGGCGAGGCATTCGGCGGGGATGTGCTCGATCAATTCGTAGGAAGTTTGCACGCGCACCGCAAGGGTTTTCAGGTCGCGATTGTTCACGCCGAGGATGCGCGGGCCGGCTGCCATCGCGCGCGTTAGTTCCTCGAGCGTGTGGACTTCGACGAGCGGCTCCATGCCGAGTTCGCGCCCGAGAACGATCAATTCCTGCAACTGAATGTCGCCGAGCGCGGCCACAATCAGGAGAAAGCTGTCGGCGTCATTAGCGCGCGCTTCCCACACTTGCCAGGGATCAAAGATGAAATCCTTGCGGAGCACGGGCAGGGCGACGCTTCTGCGCGCATCGCGCAGATTTTTCAACGAGCCGTGGAAGAACTCTTCTTCGGTGAGGACGGAAAGAGCGGCGGCGCCGGCATCTTCGAGCGATTGCGCCAGGGCCGGGGCATCGAAGGGATCGCGAAAAACACCGCGCGAAGGCGAAGCGGGCTTCAATTCCGCGACAACGTTGATGGCATCACGGGAGAGCGCGGCGGGAAAATCACGCACGGGCGGCGCGGCCTGCACGCCATATTTCAGCACGGTTTCCGGCAAGACGCGCTTGCGGTGCTCGACCCAGGCGCGGCGTGATTCCAGGATGCGATCCAGCACGGTTCCGGTGTTGGCGTGGGCAGACATAGGGATAAGTTTGTATGCTAGGGAGACGGCGAGAGGGTGTCAAATGCGAGTTTGCGGAAGTGGATGACTCGCTGCGGGCGCTTGGGACGCGCAAGTTCGCGATGCCGGAAAGGACAAAGGATCAATCCATGGGATATGGAGAGAAATACAAAGCGCTGCTGGAAGCGATTGCGGAGGAGGCGGACGCGATAGCAGGCCGGTATTTTCGCGCGGCGGAAATGCGCGTGGAACGCAAGCTGGATGGCACGGCCGTAACACAGGCGGACAAGGATGTGGAAGCGATGGCGCGCGCCAGGGTGGCGAAGAGCGGCCTGCCGCTGGATGTGCTGGGTGAAGAGATGGGCGGCGAAAGCGCGAAGGCGCCGGCACAAAACGGGCGCGCACGCATCATCATTGACCCGATCGACGGCACGGAAGAATTTACGCGCGGCATTCCGACATTCGGTACGCTGCTGGGGATCGAGGAGAACGGGGAAATGGTGGCCGGGATGGCGTCGGCGCCGGAGCTTGGCCGGGGGACGCGCTGGTGGGCGTATCGCGGCGAGGGCGCTTATCGCAATGGGCATCGCATTCGAGTATCCAAGGTGGCGCGGCTTGCGGACGCGATGGTGTTCACGACAGGCACAGGGCCCAGCAAGGATATGGAGGTGCGCGCGATGATTCGCCGGCTGGCGGATGCGGCGCGCAGCAGCCGTTCGATGGGCGGTTTCTGGCAACACATGCTGGTGGCCGAAGGTGCCGTTGATGCGGCGCTGGACTGGGTCTCCAAGCCGTGGGACCTGGCGCCGCTCGGGCTTGTCGTGGAAGAGGCGGGCGGAAAAGCGACGACGATTGATGGCGAGCGCACGATTTACAAAGGACGATTCGTCAGCACGAATGGCTTGCTGCACGAAGAGGTGCTGAAGATTTTCCGGTGAGGTGCGAGATGATTCGCGTGAAACGTGTCTATGAAAAGCCCACCAAGGAGGATGGGTTTCGCTTGCTGGTGGACCGTTTGTGGCCGCGCGGCCTGACGAAAGAGCGTGCCCGCGTGGATTTGTGGATGAAAGAGATTGCGCCGAGCGATGCTCTGCGGAAATGGTTTGGACACGATCCGGAGAAGTGGGGAGAATTCGTGAAGCGCTACCAGGCTGAATTGGCCAAGAAAAAAGACTTGCTGGACGAAGTGAAGCGGTTGGAGGGCGAGCACGGCACGGTGACGCTGCTGTATGGCCGCAACGATGAAAAGCAGAATCAGGCGGTGTTGATCGCGGCGGCGCTGAAAGAGGGCAAGTGAAGCGCACAGCGGCCTTGCGTGTTGTCGCGGAGGAAATATGCGCCTGCCGGAAATGCCCGCGATTGGTGAAGTACCGTGAGAAAGTGGCGCGGGAGAAGCGGCGGGCGTACCGCGAGTGGGAATATTGGGGACGCGGCGTGCCGGGGTTCGGCGATCCCAACGCGCAATTATTTATCTTGGGGCTGGCGCCCGGGGCGCACGCAGCGAATCGCACGGGGCGCGTGTTTACGGGCGACCGCTCCGGCGATTTTTTGTACAAGGCGCTGCACGCGGCGGGATTCGCGAATCAGCCAACTTCGCAGAACCGCGGGGATGGATTGCGCTTGGACAATGTCTACATTGCCGCGGCGGTGCGTTGCGCGCCCCCGGCCAACAAGCCGCTGCCGCGCGAAATTTTGAATTGCCGGGGCTATTTGCGGCGCGAACTGGAGCTTTTGCGGCCTGCGGCGGTGCTGGCGCTGGGGAAAATCGCGTGGGACGCTTATCTGGAAATCCTGAAGCAGGATGGAAAGATCAGTTCGCGCGCGGCTTACAAATTCGCGCACGGCGCGCAAGCGGAGATTGCGCCCGGCCTGCCGCGGCTTTTTGGCGTGTACCACCCCAGCCAGCAGAACACGCAGACGGGCCGCGTCACTCAAGCGATGTACGCGGAAGTGTTGCAGCGGATCAGAAAGTTCCTTGTAGAATCCACGAGTGGCGGTTCCGTAAGGGACTAAAGAGTTTGTGCGAATGCCCGTGTTTTCGTCGGGGCACGGCTTCACAGCTTGCGGAAAAAGCCCCATTCCGTCATTCCGAGCGAAGCGAGGAATCTCTCTTTGGCGGTAAGCCAAGAAAGGAGGGATTCCTCACTCCGCGGACTCCGTTCGGAATGACGGATGGCTCACGATCGTTCACGCCTGAGCGCGTTGCGGCTTGGGCGGCAAATCGACGGCAGCGGGGCGCGGATGCGGCCAGTACTTTATGGCGATGCGCCACAGCAGGAGAACCGCCAGGATTGCGGCGTAGGTGAGCGGGCGAAGCACCGCGGATTTCACTAGCCAGTAGTAGTGAATCACACCACAAATGGCGCTGATGTAGATGAGGCGATGCAATTGCTGCCAACGGCGGCCACCGAGGCGGCGAATCCAGCCGGTGGTGGAAGTGATCGCAAGAGGAATCAGCAGCACGAACGCGGTGAAACCTACGGTGATATAACGGCGCTTGGCGACATCCTTCCAAATTTCCGCGAGATCGAAAAATTTATCCAGCCAGATGTAGGTGGTGAAGTGCAGGCAGGCGTAGAAAAAGGCAAACAGGCCGAGCATGCGTCGGAAGCGGATCAGATCGGGGAGGCGCAAGATTTTGCGCAGCGGGGTGATGGCCAGAGTAATCAGCAGGAAGCGCAACGTCCAATCGCCGGTGGCGTGGGTGATGAACTCGATGGGATTGGCGGAGAGATCGTTATGCAAGGCTCGCCAGCCCAATGAGGCGAGCGGCATCAGGCACAGAAGAAAGACAACGACCTTGGTCCATTGGCTGGTGAAGAGCTTGCGCATGGGCAGGATGGGGGCTCAGTAGTTTTTGCGCAGGTCCATGCCGTTGTACACGCTGGCAACCTGATCGCCATAGCCATTGAACATGAGGGTTTCGCGCTTGAAGAATTCGCCGAGGCGGCGTTCCTTGGCCTGGCTCCAGCGCGGGTGATCGACCTTGGGATTGACGTTGGCGTAGAAGCCGTACTCATTGGAGGCCATGCGGTTCCAGGTGGTGGGCGGCTGCTTTTCGGTGAAGCGGATTTTCACCAAGGATTTGGCGCTCTTGAAACCGTACTTCCAAGGCAGCACAATGCGCACGGGCGCGCCATCCTGATTGGGAAGCGATTCGCCGTACATGCCAACGCAGAGAAGAGCGAGCGGGTTCATGGCTTCATCGAGGCGGAGACCCTCAGCATAGGGGAAATCGATGCCCGCATATTTGCCCCAGGGCATCTGCTTGGGATCGTAGTAGCTTTCAAAGGCGACGTATTGGGCTTTCGGCGTGGGCTCGACGGCCTTAATCAGCGCGCTAAAGGAAAAACCGATCCAGGGCACAACGATGGACCAGGCTTCCACGCAGCGATGCCGGTAAATGCGCTCCTCGAGGGGAGCGAGCTTGATGATTTCGTCAAGGGTGAACTTGCGCGGCTTTTTCACTTCGCCTTCCACGGAAACGGTCCATGGTGAGGTCTGGAATTTCTGGGCGTTTTTGGAGGGATCGGATTTGTCCACGCCGAATTCGTAGAAATTATTGTAGTGGGTGACGTCGTCGTAGGTATTCTGCTTTTCCGTGGTGCTGAAGGGGCTCTTGAGCAGGCCGTCGAATTTAGTGGCGGCGAAGGCTGATCTGCGCGGAGAGGCCAAATCCCAGAGGCGCGTGCCGGCCAACGCGGCGACCCCGGCGATGCCCATGCCGCGAAGAAATCTGCGGCGGTCGAGATAGAGAGATTTGGGGGTGACATCGGCGTAGGTCAGATCGGGCGCCTTGCGGATCAGCATGATAGTACGTTTCCTCCAAGTTAGCGATTCCGGCCCATAGCGCCAGTGAACATGATACGCCACGCCCTTCCCGTTGGATGCAGGAAAGTCGCCTTCCAATAAGTGCGGCAAGCGGGAGCGCCGACGAGACCAACTTCGCTTTGTGTGAGGCGAAAAGGGCGAATTGGTTACCGGCGAATTGCGGTTGGCGAGGCGGGACTGCCAGAGTTTGCGGGCACCTGCGCAGGCTGGGGCAGGCAGTGTCAAACGGCTGGCGGTGCCGCGTCAAGGAACACCTCCTTATAAATCATAGCGTTAGGAAGAGCAGCCAGTTGCGGAGCATGGCCCAACGACTGCAACTGCGACTTTGCCCGCCGCAGGAGGGGGAGTTTGTCATGAAAGAACTGGTGAGGAACTGGGTCGTGTTGGGTGCCATGGCCGGGGGGCTGTGGATGCCCGGAACTGTTGTTGCGCAAGAGCAGAACGAACCGGCGGTGGCGGAACCGCAGGAAGCGACGAAGCCTCCCGAGGGACGCGTGGCTGACGGGGAGCGGCACGGATTGCCGCTGGAGTTCTATGGCGTGGCGCCGGGGACGCGATTCCTGGTGAAGCTGGAGGAGGAGATGACGACGCGGGCGGCGCGGCAGAACCAGGAGTTTCGCGTGCGCACGCTGGAGCCGCTGGAGGCGGGGCAGGGCATCTACTTGCCGGCCGGAGCGCTGATCACGGGACACATCAGCCGCGTGGAGCCGGCGGGGCTCACGGGGCGGGCGAAAATCTGGCTGACGTTTGACGATATCCACACGAAGTTTGGGAGGCTGCCGATCGTGGCGGATGTGGTGGCGGTACCGGGGGATCACAGCATCAAGCCGGGACCGATGCAGGAGGGCGTGATCGAGGGACGCGGCGGCTCGCAGAAGGACGCAGGACAGGCAGCGGCTACTGGCGCGGCCGTCGGCGCGCTCAAGGGCGTGAAGGACAAGAACGCGAAAGAGGGAGCGCAGGCTGCAGCGCTGGGGGCGCTGGAGGCTTACCTGGCAGAAGCGGGCCGCGGACAGGAGCTTGATCTGCCGAAGGGCGCGAAGCTGGAATTGGAGCTGGGGCGAGCGTTGTATCTGGTCAAAGAGTGAAAGAGTTTAAGAGTGAAAGAGTGGAAGAGTGCGAAGAGGCGGAGATCAGTGGGAGCGGTGAATGGGGATGACCCTCCCCCCCGTTTTTTTGTAAGTGTTGATTCTACAGGGGATGAAGTGGCTTGTTTTCATACAGATTTGAAAGTGTTGATTCTAATAGGGGTTGGGGCGGGACGGGCCTTGCAGTTTGTCCCGAAGGCGTTCCTCTCCCCTGGCTTAATTCTCATAGCTCAATGACGTTGCGAGTCGTTCCTAGGTACGCCTTTCTAGAGTAGGGAGATGCCAAATTGTATGTTCGCCGCGTCACCCCGAGTTCTCTCATGTCCCTTAACATCGCACGTCCCTTATTCAGTTTCGAGGAACTGACTTTCTTGTTCTTACGCAAGATGGTCTTTTTACTGAGTTTCGCTGGCATAATTCACCTACCTGTACATGTATGCTTGGAATCTTCCAGCAAAATGCACGATGCCTTCCATTCGTAGCTTGACCATGTAGTCTGATAAAAGCTCGTGATAAGAAGAAACCGCTTCGGCTATTTTCGGCGTGGACCCAAAATCATCAATTTGAAGCCCCAGGTCCTTCTCAAGAATCTCCCTCGATATCCCGTGGCCATGCGAGTGCCACTTTTTTGTGTCATTCAGCATCTTGCCGACTCGACTCGCCGCATCTACTTTCATTCTTGCGGTCACTTTCCTTTTTCTAGTCTTGGTGATCTTCCAATCCTTAAACTTATATTTCACGAGCCAATCTTGTAAGAGGCTCACTGACAAATCTCGGGCCTGCTCATACTTGTATAGCTCAGCTTGGTCGAATCCATCAATCAATAATTGAGCTTCCGCTGTCGTCAATCTTCCGCCTGATGCTTTCTTGACCAGAGCGTTGTAGCGTTCCAGATATCCTAATGCGGGGACTTTCTTGCCCTGCTGGGTCTCGACTTGGGGATCAATAGGGCCGAGTCTTGAATAGTAATCCATGTAGATTGAGTCCCCGGACATCACTAGCACGGTTCCAGCCGAGAAGGCATAGTTGGGAACGACAAAATCGACCAGCTTATAGTGCTTCCTAAGAACAGCTACAATCCTCTGCACGACTTCGATATACCCGCCATCGGTCGTGAGAACAACGATGAGCCGGTCCCGCTCAGGCTTGGCCTTGACTCTTGTCTCGACCGCTGATCTGACAAAATCATCCACCCCGAAATATATCGGTCAGTACAAAGAGATTGCGTGTGCCTCAAATACCGCCTCCAAGTTCTTAATGCGCGAATCGAGCTGTTGTTCGATGAATTGATTCGCACTACCTGAATGATCTGGCAAGGGACGCCTCCTTACTGTGATTTCTTCCAGCGCGCTCGGGCGGCCCGTTGCGCAATCTCGCTGCGTTCAGTCGGAGTCATGGTCTCAAGGCGACGCTTGCCACCGATCTTACCGCCTTTCTTACCCAGTTGCGCCATCAGCAGCGAGATCTGGGCCTTTGTTGGAACGGGCACGTCCGTGTGACCTTCTTGCATCGAGGCACCCGCCCAATCGTGGGCGGGTTGATTTACAATTCTTCGGTGCCTTGGCTGCTTATCCCGCTTTGGCATTCCCTAATTGTGACATGCTAAAGCCGCTTTTGCAAGAGCCCTTCTACTCGAAGGCAACGCCGTACATGATTTCTGTAAGTGGTGATTTCGGGGGAGTTGCGGGAATTGGGTGCTGCAAGTGTTGATTGCAAGAGGGATGCAGGTCATTTGTTTTGAGCACTTATGCATGTGTTGATTTTGAAGGGGTTGGCGAAGGGTTTTGATGGATGTGTTGATTGCAGAGCGTTTAGGCGAAGTTGGAGGAACTATGGTTTGTTGGCGGGGCATGCAGGCGTAAAAGCGGCGGCGAGCCGCCGCACTCCAAATTGGACGAGGAGCCATGACGCGGACCGAGGGGCACCCAGAAAAGCAAGAGCCGGGCGGGTGCCCGGCGGTTGGACGCAAGTATTTACGAGTCACAGTATAGTCCATCAGGAAGGACTTGTCAAGATAATAATTTATTGGGAAGCGGGTTTTTGGGGCGAGAAGCAGGGGAGGGAGAAGAGGGATTCATCGGACAAAAAGACGCGCGATGGGGCAGGGTTCATCGCACTGGAGACGCGGAACAACATGTGGCGCACCTACGGCGCTGGCGATTGCGGTTGCTCATGGTCCCAGCCCTCACGGGCTGGGCTAACGTATGCCGCGCCTCCGGCGCTGGAGCCGAACGAAGAGAAGGGCGCAAAGAGAAGCGTGTGACCAGAATTTGTCTCACAAATGGGTGTGGCAGGAAGAGAGGAGTCTCCTCAGGGGCGCTGCGCGCCCTGGGCTGAAGCCCAGGGTCTGCCGAGCCCGATGACAGCCGAGCATTTAATGTCAGGGCTGCCAACCGGGTCGGGACAGGCGCCGCTCCGACCCGCTGACTAATTCGGATGCGTGGTGGCGTTGCCCATGTCGAGGACAACCTTCCAGCTTCCATCCTGCTGGAGTTTCCAAATGCTGGTGTACTTTCCGTATTCGACGGTGGGCTTGCCTTCCTTGTCTTTGGAGCGGAACTCGTAGGTGCCGAAGGTGTAGCCGAGATCGCCGGAGGCGGAAATATCGGCGCCAACGGGCGTCCAGGAAAGGCGATTGTTCTTGTCGTCCAGAAAACCCATGCCCTTGGAGATATTTGCCTTGCCCGGGATGATGGCTCCGCCATTGGGGAGTTCGACGGAGTCATCGGCGTAGTAGGACATATACCCCTGGGAGCCTCTCTCGGCTGCCGCTTTCATGAATTCGCCTTCGAGCTGTTTCAAGGTGTCGGCGGTGGCTTTGGGCGATGCCGAAGCGGTTGGGTGGGCGTAGGGAAAAATGAACGCAACGAGAAAAACGACAAGGATAAGAACTGGCAGAAAGGTTTTCATGCAGCCTCCGTGGATTGCGCGGGCGTTTTAGGGGGTCGGCTAGAATCCTTTTTTTTGCTGCGGAACGGCACTATTGTATGCCCATCTCGCTTGCTCGGTGCGTGCTCTGGGCTAATGCTCTTAAATCTGCCCTTGCCTATTCAGCGGCTCGCCAGTGCTGCTCCCAGCTCGCTTCGCGTCTGGATCACCCGCAAAATCGCTTCCCGCGTCACCATCCCTACAATGTGCGCGCCTTGTTCTAATTGCGTCACCACCGGCATTTGATTCACGTCCGCGGCGATCAGCCGTTCCAGCAATCGCTGCAGCGGCTCGTCCGGCGCAGCCCATAAAATCTTTTCCCGCGGCACCATCACCGCCTGCACCGAATTCATGTTCCAGTCTTCGCGCGGAATGCGGCTCAGCGCGCTCACATTCATCAACCCCACCAGCCGGTCGTCCATGGTCACCAGGTGCACGCGCCGGCCCGTCCGCAGCACTTCTCCGCTGTACTCCTCCAGGCTCATATTCCCCGGAATGATCGGCACTTCCTGGTTCATCACATCGGAAGCGCACAGTCCCGCCAACGTCTCCTGAATCGTCACTTGAGCCACGCTCGCCTGCGCCGCATTCAGCAGAAACCACCCAAGGAATCCCATCCACAAAGCCGTCACCCAATCGCTGTGCATCGCGTTCCACACCCCGAAGGAGATCAGCCCAAAGGCAATCAGTTTCCCGCTTGCGCCCGCCACGCGCGTGGCCCGCGCAAAATCTTTCGTCGCTCCCCACACCATCGCCCGGAACACCCGCCCGCCGTCCAGTGGAAAACCCGGCAGCAAATTGAACAGCGCCAACATTCCGTTTGTCAGCGCGAGCTGACTGGCCACGGCACCCAACATCTCGCTGCCTGGAAAGAGCAGCGTCACGCCATAAAACACGCCCGCAAGAAACCCGCTCGCCAGCGGCCCCGCAATCGCGATGTTGAATTCCTGAATCGCCTGGGAAGGGTCCCGCGCAATCCGCGCCAGCCCTCCAAAAAGGAAAAGTGTGATCGAGAGCACTTTGATCTTGTAGTGCTGCGCCACCACGCTGTGCGCCAGTTCGTGAAATACCACCGAACCAAAAAACAGAATGCTGGTCACTGCCCCCAGAGTCCAGTGTTGCGGGCCCGTCCAGCGCGGGTGCTGTTGAGCAAAAAAACCGGATTGCGAAAACGTGATCAGTCCGAAAATGAGGATCCAACTCAGATCCAAATAAATGGGTATTCCCAAGATTCGGCCGATCCGAATGCCCTGCGATTGAAACATCAACGTGAGCCTCGTCTATTCACTGAACTCTAGACTACCGCCGAACACTCAAGACGCAAAACCGCAACCCGCCTTTTCTCTGAGCACCGCGTCCCATAAAACACGCCGTGTCTTCCAACCCACGAATTGCCCGCCCTCTCCATATCATAACTCTTTATAAATCAGATAGTTACGAACGGCCTCCCATGTGCCACTTCCTTCTGCGGACGGACCAAGGAGGCGCAAATGGACACCCTATTCAGTTTCGCAATCGTTCTGGCCGCAACAATCCTGGCGCTGTTTGCCGCCCTCGGACTGCACTGGCTCTTGCTCCGCGCCGCTTTTCTTCTGATGCAGCCCGCCACCGCCAGCCGCCGCGCCGCGCAACCCGCCATAGAGCACGGCACGCGCTTGGTCGCCCACGCCTACGCGCAGCACCGTTAATCGCCATGCGGAAAGGAGCAGCACCATGTTCGCATTGCAGCTTTTCCTGATGGTTGCTGTCCTCGCCCTTTTCTGCACCGCCGGAGTTTTAGTGGCCTACGACGTCTACATGGCTACGCGCCTGCGCTGCCTGCTCCAACGAACCGGGCATGCGCCGGTGAAGCGCGAAGAGATCGGGGAAGCGGCGCGAACCGCTTCCCGCGAACACCGGCCAATACCCCTGCGGGTGGCTCGGATCGCGTCGCTGGAAGGAGGAATGATCATGAGCAGAAAGGCAAGCACCGCCGCGCTTGATTCTTTCGGCCACAGGCTGTTCCCGACCCGGCGCCGCGCCCCGCGCCACCCGGCCGGTGAAATGACTACCCCAACGTTTGATCACGCCGCCGGAAAACCTCTTCGCTTTACGAGGCCGGGGCGTCCCGGTGCCTTTTACCAGGAAGCTCCTGAGGAAACTCTTTCCAGCCTTTGTCGGCAGACTGCTAAATGGACATGGAAGAGCCACCCACCCTTCTCGGAGCAAAATCAGTGTTAGCATTCCAGAGGTTCATTGAGGTGATGCTTGCGGCGACTTACCCTGGCAATTCTGTTTTTCCCGCTATCGGCGGCTCTCCCCGTCGCGGCCTATCCCCAATCCTCAACCAATGAAAAACCCTCCATCTGCGACTCGCTTCGTGCTTCCAAAGCCAAAGTCTACGGCTTCCATCCCGCTCAACTGGACGAATCCCAAATCGAAGCCAAGGGCAAAGAACTCGACGCCTTTTGGAAGCAGGTCCAGGCCGCCGGCCCCGAAGGCGCGGCTTGCCTGAAAGTTATGCTCGCCGCGGAAACCACCGACCACAATTTCCAGTTCGATGCCGGCGAAGTCCTCTATCAGATGGACCCCTCGCCCGATTCCCTCAAAATCGTGCGCGACGCCATCGCCCAGGCCGATTTCCAGGAAACCGATCCCGCCAATTATCTTTCGCTCGCCCTGGCGCTTTCTCAGGGAGGCGTGGACATTCAGCCGCTCGCCGCACGCCTTCTCCGCTATCCCAACGCCACCATCCACATTTCCGAACACGGCCTCGATCTCGATGCGGACACCGCCGCGCTATTCCTTTACGGCAGTATGCCCGCCGCGCAAGCCACCAACGCCCTGATCGCCGAATTGCAGGCCCCCGAGCTTTTCGTGCGCTCCGCCGCCGCTCATCTCCTCGCCGAACAACTCAACGAGGACGCCTTCCGCACCCTCAGCCGCTGGGTCGGCGTGGACAAGGTAGAGGAAGAGTACCGCCGCAACGACATTCATACCGTTCTGAAATATCAGCCGCCCGATCCAGCCGAGCTCACACAACCCAAATTCACGCGCGAGCAGATTTTGAAAGTCATCGCCAGCCTGCCCCACACCCGCAAGGAATTCGACGAGGCCATGAGCACGCGCGGCGCAGCCTTCGACAAAAAGCTCCACGAAGCGAACCTCACTCCGGAGCAGCTCAGCAAAGCCGTCGCCGAAAGCGAACCCATCTACGGCATCGCCGATCACACCGCCTTCCTCAACAGCGCCGTGGCCACCCTTCAGCCCGAGGACTTCAAAACCCTGCAGGACGCCCGCCGCAAAGCCATCATCAGTGTTTCCGATGAAAGCCTCGAAGAGTATCTGGCCTTCACCCAATTGATGATCCGCCTAATCAACAAGCTCGATTTGTACAAGGACTACCGCACACACTAAGGCCTCAGCGAGCACACAGCGCAAGGCGCACGCGTGTTATCATCTTTTTAGAACGCCGTGCTCCCAAGATCCGAGAACTCTCGCTTTCGCCCGTTTCGCTTCTTTTTCGCGCTGCTTTTTTTATGCTTTGTCACCCTGCCACCAATCATGCCCGCCGATTCCAATCCGCTTGATGATGCCGCGCGTCAACTCGCGGACCGCATCGCCGCCATCCCCAATCTTCACGGCCCCCTGCGCCTGGAGTTTCACGCCGACGCGAATCTCGCCGCTGATTCCTCTTGGCAGGACACCCTGCGCCAGGAACTCGAAAAGCATCACTTGACCATCACCGAAGAGCCCAGCGCTCCCCTCCTGAGAGTGGGCGCGGTCGAGACCCCCACCCAATTGGTGCTCACCGCCAGCGCCCGCATTGGCGATCGCGACGATGTGCGCATCGTTGCCGTAACGCGCGCCGCTTTCACCGCCCCCGCGCTTGCGGTCGCTCCCGTGCGCATCGCGCGCCAGCTTGTGTACGAAACTTCCGACCGCATCCTGGACGCCTCCGCACTCGGAAACGCCGCCGAGGGTGGCCTCGCCGTCCTCCTCTACCGCAACGAAGATCTCGTCGCTCTTCGCCTCGACTCCTCCGGCGCCGTCAAACAAACCGTCTTCCTCACCGCCGCGAGTCTCCACGCCTCGCGCGATCCACGCGGCGAACTCACGGACAAGGGCGCCACCGCCGAAGTGCTTCTCCCCGGAAAGCTCTGCGAATTCACCTGGGCGGCGGGCGCCGAACCCCGCTGCCGAGCCAAGAAAACCGAATGGCGCACAACAACCGTGCTCACCTCTCCCTGTGACTCGAGCGACTGGAAGCTCGAAGCCAGAGGCGATGACTGGTCCTCGGCCGATCTCCTTCAAATCGTCCCAGACGCCGCCGCGCGTTCCGGCAGCGCGGCACTGTTTAACGAATTTCCCGGACCGATACTGAGCATCAATGGCGAACGGGATCCCGGCAGCGCGCTGATCGTGGCCCGCAATTTGCACACAGGAAATTATGAGATTTACAAAATCACTCTGGTTTGCGGGAATTAGCGCCGCCCTGCTCCTTCTGCTCGCGGCAACCGCGGCAAGCGCCACCAAGCGCCCGCGCTACGGCGGAACTCTGCGCGTTGAATTGCTCACATCCAGCGTTTCCCTGGATCCGCGTGAATGGAAAAGCGGCTCACTCTCCGCGCGCGAGGACGAAAAACTCGCTGCGCTCGTTTACGATCGCCTCGTCACCCTCGACGATTACGGAAGATTCCAGCCGGCCCTGGCAATCGAGTGGTCGCACGACGCCGCAACGAAAAACTGGCAATTCAAGCTGCGCCCCGGCGTGATGTTTTCCGATGGCTCTCTACTCACCGCCGCCGACGTCGTCGCCTCCTTGCAATCCCTGCTGCCCGCGGGCTTGCAGCTCACTGCGACCGAGGCCGGCATCTCCATCCACTCGCCTCATCCTATCCCCGATCTGCTCGAACAACTCGCCTCCGGCCGCCACTTTGTGTTTCGCGCGCTGCCCGACGACACGCTTCTCGGCACGGGCCCGTTTTACGTCGCCGAAATCAGTCCCGCTGCTCCCTACGAGGCCAATCCCACCGCGATAAAGCCCGAACGCCTGAAATTTCGCGCTAATGAACAATGCTGGGCCGGCCGTCCCTTCCTCGACGCCATCGAATTCACACTCGGCGAGCCGCCCCTGCGCCAGCTCTTCGATCTACAAATGGGCAGAGCCGATATTGTCGAAGTTGCTCCCGACCTTGTCCGCAAGGCCCGCCAGGACAATCTTCGCGTCTGGAGTTCCGCGCCCAACACGCTTCTCGCCCTGCGCTTCGACGAGGCCCAGGCCGCCTCCGCCGACGATCATCTCCGCGAAGCTTTGGCCCTTTCCATGGACCGTGACACCATGGCCAACGTGTTGCTTCAAAAGCAAGCCGAACCCGCCCCCGCTCTTTTGCCCGACTGGCTCTCGGGATATGCTTTCCTCTTCGAGAGTCCTATGAATCTGGAACGCGCCAAGGAGATTCGCGCCTCGCTTCCAGCCAACGAAGCCGGCGGCACGGAACCGTTGCGCTTGCGCGTGGATGCCGGTGGCGATCTGATGAAATTGCTCGGCGAACGCGTGGCCGTGAATGCGCGTCAAGCGAATCTGTCCGTGCAGGTCGTGACACACTCCACATCCGCAGGCGGTGGCGCGACTGCGGTCTCGCCCGCGAATCCTCCCATTGGTGTGCATCTCTTCGCCTGGCATTACGATTCCCTCTCGCCGCGCGCGGAGCTGGAGGCCCTGGTGAACCAGCTTCATCTGGAGCAGGCGGCCGAAAGCGCCCAGACACTCGCTGACCCCGAACAGCGCTACGCCGAAGAGCGCCGCATCCTAGAAGATCGACGCGTGCTTCCGCTGGTACTCCTCCCCGAATACGCCGGCATCGCCGCGCCTGTGCGCAACTGGATGCCCGCGCGCTGGGGCGAGTGGCGCCTCGGCGATGTCTGGCTGGAAAAGGGCGAGAGCACTCCAACCGCGCCGAATAGCGGTGCATCGCCCGATAATTCCGCTGCGCCGCATGGCAAGGGAGTGCACCCATGAGTTTTCGCAGCAAAGTCTTTGCCATTTTCCTGGTCACCGTGCTGGCTTCCGTTTCCCTCGTCGCCTACGGCGTGAGCTTCTATACGCAACGTTCTTTCGAAGCCATGGACTCGCAGCGCTCCGAAGCGTTGGTAGCGCAATTCAACAAGGAATTTGCGCAGCGCGGCGAAGTCGTCGTCCAGCAGGTGGAGAACATCACCAACGCCGACGTCACGGTGCGTATGGCTCTCGATCTGGCGCGCCCCAGCGCCGACGCTTCGCTCTATGTTCATGACGCCAACGGCGCCGCCCAGGAGCACGGCCTGAACTTCGTCGAATTTGTGAACACCGACGGCACTCTGATCTCCTCGGCGCAATATCCCGCGCGTGTCGGCTACAAAAATGACTGGGTCAACAACGTCAAGGATTGGCGCGGTTCATCCGCGTTCCTCAAGAAAGAAGAATTGCCCGATGGCGTCGAGCTTTCGCTGACTGCCGTGCGCACGCAATCAGTTGGCGACCGCAATCTCTATGTCATCGGCGGCCGCCGCTTGGACCAGAATTTCCTTGCCTCGCTCGTTCTTCCTTCGGGCACGCGCGCGTTGCTTTATCGCAATCTCGAAGCGAATTTCGTTCCCACGGCGCTAGCCGACGCCGCTGGTCCCGTCCCGCAGGCCGACCTGTTGCAGCCGCTCATCGAGCAGGTGCAGCAGCAATCCACGCCGCAAACTCTCATCAAGACCATTGACTGGACCCCCGACCCGGCTTCCCCCGAAACCTTTCATGCCATGCCCCTCACCGGGCGCAATGGCGAAGTGCTCGGAGTGCTCTTGCTGGGCAGTTCGCGCAAGGAATTGGTTACTCTGCGCCGCGAAATCCTGAAGACCGCCGCGCTCGTTGCCCTCGCCGCTCTTCTCATCGGCCTGCTCGTAAGCTGGTGGGTCTCCCGGCGCATCACTCGCCCCGTCGAAGAGCTTGCCAATGGCGCTCGCGATGTCGCCTCCGGCCGCTGGGACGCCCACATCGACGTCAAAGGCAGCGACGAAATTGGCCAGCTCGCCGCCGCCTTCAACGACATGACCAGGACCCTCGCCTCACAAAAGGAAAAGCTGGTGCAGACCGAGCGCGTCGCCGCCTGGCGTGAACTCGCCCGCCGCCTGGCCCACGAATTGCGCAACCCGCTCTTCCCGCTACAGATCACCGTCGAAAATCTGCAACGCGCCCGCCAGCTTGGCCCGCAACAATTTCAGGAAGTCTTCAGCGAAGCCACCGCCACTCTGAAAGCCGAGCTTGCCAATCTCAATAGCATTGTCGGGCGCTTCAGCGATTTCTCCAAAATGCCCGCGCCACAATTCACCAGGGTGAATGTCAACGAAGTGCTGCGCAACGCCGTGCGGCTCTTCGAACCGCAATTCACCGCTGTCGGCAAGCCCTCCATCGCCACCGAATTTTTTCTCAGCGAATCGCTGCCGGAGATTGACGCCGATCCCGATCTTCTCCATCGGGCATTTCAGAACCTCCTTCTCAACGCCCTCGACGCCATGCCCGCGGGCGGCACCATCACGCTGAAGAGCAGCGATGCCGGCGAATCCGTGCGCATTGAAGTGGCCGACACCGGCAAAGGACTTACACCCGAAGAGTGTTCGCGCCTCTTCACGCCGTATTACACGACCAAGCAGCTCGGCACGGGCCTCGGCCTGGCCATCGTGCAATCCGTCGTGAGCGATCATCACGGCGCGATTTCCGTTTCCAGCGAGGAAGGCCGCGGCGCGGCGTTCCGCATCGATTTGCCCAAGCGGCAGTCCGGCGTTGTCGTCAAATCCAGGGAAGACTCCGCCTCACACGAAGCCGAGTCCACCCCAGCCGCCGCCTCGGACTAAAGATTTTGTAGGGGCGCATTGCTGCGCCCCATGTCCGCACGATCTGCAATTTCGCCGGCGCTGTTCATTCGACCGGCCAAAAGGATCCGCGTGCCACGCAAAGCTCATCTTCTCCTGATCGACGACGACGCCAACACCCTTGCCTCCCTGGCCCGAGCCTTTCGCCTCGCCGGCCACGAGGCCACCGTCTGCGACAACGCCCTCCGCGCCGCCGAACTCATCCAAAACGAGCGCTTCGATCTCATTCTTTCCGACGTGGTCATGCCCGGCAAAAGCGGCCTCGAACTTCTCGAAGAACTGAGAAAATCCGGAGTGCAGACCCCCATCGTCCTAATCTCCGGCCAAGCCAACATTGAAATGGCGGTGAAGGCCACGCGCCTCGGCGCACTCGATTTCCTTGAAAAGCCTCTGACCACCGATAAGCTGCTCGTCACCGTCGAAAACGCTCTGAAACTCACGCGCCTCGAGGACGAGAACCGCGAACTCCGCCACCGGCTCGGCAAGCACGAACTCGTCGGCTCCGGCCCCGCCATGAAAAAGCTCCTCGCGCAAATCGAGCGCGTTGCAGCCAGCGAAACCCGCGTCTGCATCTTCGGCGAAACCGGCACCGGCAAGGAGCTTGTCGCCCGCGCCATTCACGAAAAGTCGCCGCGGCGTGAAAACGCCTTCATCACCCTGAATTGCGCCGCTGTTCCTGCCGAACTCATCGAATCGGAACTGTTCGGCCATGAAAAAGGCGCCTTTACCGGCGCTGCAGGACGCCATGTGGGCAAATTCGAGCAAGCCGAAGGTGGCACTCTCTTCCTGGATGAAATCGGCGACATGCCCCTGACCATGCAGGCCAAGCTGCTTCGCGTCCTCGAAGAAGGCGAAGTGGAGCGCGTCGGCGGCGACAAACCCATCAAGGTCAATGTGCGCGTGATCGTCGCCACGCACCGCAATCTCCACGAACTCGTCAAGAAGAATGAGTTTCGCAGCAATCTCTACCACCGCGTCTACGTTTTTCCGCTGGCCCTCCCGCCCTTGCGCGAGCGTCCCGAGGATTTTCCGGAGCTGATCACACATTTCGCCCGGCAGGTCGCCACACAAAACGGGTGGAAAGAAAAACTGTTCGCGCCCGAAGCCATCGCCGAATTGCGCCGCTATTCCTGGCCCGGCAATGTTCGCGAGCTGCGCAACATCGTTGAGCGCCTGGTACTCCTCGCCAACGAAGAAACCGTCACGCCCGACGACGTCCGCCTCACCCTCCCCGCTTCCAGTTCCTCCAGCGTGCCCGTCGCCGTCGACACTCCCGACGCCGCGCACGGCACTCTCGTCGAACGCACCGAGGCTTTCGAGCGCGAAACCCTCCTTGCCGAAATCCGCCGCCACAATTTCCATATGACCAACGTCGCCCGCGCCCTCGGCCTCGAACGCAGCCACCTCTACAAGAAGTGCCAGCAACTCGGCATCGATCTCCACTCCCTCCGCAAACCCGAGTAACAATTCCACAGCGATTGAACACAACCACCTCGATACGTTCCATAACTTATTGAACATAGATAGGTTATCTAATCTTACGATTTCCGTTGACAAATTACATATTGCAATATATAGTTTGCATATCGCAATACTACAGGGACAAAGCACCATGACTCTCGGCGACAAACTCCGCTCCCTCCGCATCATCGAGGGCTCGCTTCGCGGTCTCAACCGCCCCATGACCCAGTCCGAAGTTGTCGCGGCCATGAAAAAGGAACTCGGCCGCGGCCTCAGCCAGGCGTACCTTTCGCAAATTGAAGGCGGCACACGCCCGCACATGACCAATACTTCCCGCGAACTGCTTGCGCGTTTCTTCCGCGTCTACCCGGGCTTTCTGGTGGACGATCCCGCGGGCTTCACCCGCGAACTGCAATCCGAATTGCGCACCGCCGATGTCACCGTGGATTCCTGGCTCTTTGCCGGCGCCGATCAATTCGCCTGCGATCCCGCACTGGAGCGGGCACTTCTCTCCATCGCGAAAGTTTCCGATTCCCGCGCCGCCCTTTTGCTCCTCGGCGAAATCCTTCGCGCTCCCGGCCTCGCCGATCGCCTGAGCGAAGTTTTACAACCTCGACCGCTGACGGGATCGGGGCATCCTCCCCCATCCCTTTCTCGGAATTAAGGCAGTTCGGCTCTTCCCCGCGTTGCTGTGAGCGACGGGCTGTCGCTCCTCGAGGTGAAGCATGTCTTGGTCTAACTTCTATCTGTTCTGCTTCCTATTCGGCACCATGTTCAGTGTTCTCTCTTTCCTGGCTGGCGCCGTCCATCTTCCCATTCCGGCCAAACTGCATCCGCATTTCCATCTCCATCTGCCGCATTTCCACGGTGGCGGACACGGTGCTGCGCATGGGGCCAGCCATGGGGGTGTCCGCGGAGCCGGGCGCGGCGGCATGCACATCTCCTGGTTCAATGCTTCCACTGTTCTCGCCTTCCTGGCGTGGTTTGGCGGAACGGGCTACATGCTCAAGAAGTACTCGCACGTCGAAACATTCTTGGTCGTGGCCATTGCCACGCTGGCCGGGCTGGCCGCGGGCTGGGTCGTCCTGCGCTTCCTGGCCAAGCTGGTCGGCCCTTCCGACGAGCCGTTGCGCGAAGAGGACCGCCGCATCATCGGCGCCATCGGCACTGTGAGTATGACCATCCGTGCAAACGGTACCGGCGAGATTATCTTCCCTCTGGGAGGCGGCAGGCGCTGCTCTGGTGCGCGCAGCGAAGATGGCCAAGCGATCGAAAGAGGCGCCGAAGTCGTGATCGAGCGCTACGAGAAGGGCATCGCCTACGTGAAGCGTTGGGACGATTTTGTGAAATCTTGAGTTTCTGAACCGGAATACAGGCGGAGCGTTCGCAGCGGTTCGAGAAAAGGAGGTCGATATGTTGGGGTTGCCAATGAATGTGGTGGTCGGGGCAGGGATCCTGGTCGTCGTCACTTTGATGCTCATGACGGTCATCGCCAGGATGTATCGCAAAGCCGGACCGCACGAAGCGCTGATCGTCTATGGCCTCGGCGGCACGAATGTCTACACCGGGAGAGGCACGATCATTTTTCCCATGGTGCAGACCTGCAAGGATCTCTCGCTGGAGCTGATGTCGTTCGACGTCGCTCCCCAGCAGAATCTTTACACCAAGCAAGGCGTCGCGGTCACCGTGGAAGCCGTGGCGCAAATCAAGGTGAAGAACGACAAGGAATCCATTCTCACTTCCGCCGAACAATTCCTGACCAAGACACCCGCGGAGCGCGACGGCCTCATTCGCTTGGTCATGGAAGGCCACCTCCGCGGCATCATTGGCCAGCTCACCGTCGAGCAGATCGTCAAGGAGCCCGAAATGGTCGGCGACCGCATGCGCTCCACCTGCGCCGACGACATGAGCAAAATGGGCCTTGAAGTTGTCAGCTTCACCTTGAAAGAAGTCCGCGACAAGAACGAGTACATCACCAACATGGGCCGCCCGGACATCGCCCGCATCAAGCGCGACGCTGAAGTCGCCACCGCCGAAGCCGATCGCGATATCGCCATCAAGCGCGCTGAAGCCTCGCGTGCCTCCGCCATCGCCAAGGCGCAAGCGGACCAGGAACGCGTTGCCGCGGAAACCGCCTCGATGGCCAAGCAGGCCGAAGCGACACGCGACCTCGACGTCAAGAAGGCCAATTACCTCGAAACCAGCAAGAAAGCCCAGGCGCAAGCCGATAAGGCCTATGAAATCGAGTCCAATCGGCAGCAGCAGACCGTCATGCTCGAACAAGTCCGCATTCAACAGGTCGAGCGCGAAGCCCAGGTGAAAGTTCAGGAGGCCGAAATCGCTCGCCGCGAACGCGAACTAATCGCCACCGTCCTGAAACAAGCCGAAGTCGAGCGCCAGCGCATCGAGACACTCGCCAGCGCCGAACGCCAGCGCCTGATCACCGAAGCCGAGGGCCAGGCTTCCGCGATTCGCGCGCAGGGTGAAGCCGAAGCCGAAATCATCTTCAAGAAGGGCGACGCCGAGGCTCGCGCGATGAACGTCAAGGCCGAAGCCTTCCAGGAGTACAACCAGGCCGCCGTCATGGATAAGCTCATCAGCGGTTTGCCGGAAGTCGTCCGGGCGCTCAGCGAACCGCTCAGCAAAGTGGACAAGGTTACCATCGTTTCCACGGGCAATGGCGACGCCGCCGGCGCCTACAAGTTAACGGGTGATGTTACCCGGATCGCCGCGCAAGTCCCTGCGCTCTTCGAAGCCCTTAGCGGCATGAAGATCTCCGATCTCCTCGGCAAAGTCCGTCTGATCGGCGACAAATCGCCCAAGCCCGAACCAGCCAAGCCTGGCAAATCGTAAATCTCTTTCCGCCGGAGCGGGTTCGCCGCCCGCTCTGGCGCGTCGCTCCAAGGGGGGAGAAGGCCATGAGTTTCACGTCGCAGCAGAAGCGCGGTCTGTACTGGGGGCTGGGAATCCTGGCAACCGTCATTCTCATCAGCGTCGCTTGGGCTCAAATCGCCAGCGCGCTGGGGCAATGCTTGTCGCCGTTTTAGTCCGTGTAGTGGCCGGTCTTCCGACCGGCCAGGTTTGTAGCTGGGGTTGTAGCGCAGGCCTACAGGCCGGGGGGTTTTCGTAACGGGCGGCAAGGTTTCCACTCGTGAGAAAGCCTTAACCCTGAAGGGGTGAGCTACATAAATGAACGATTCGGTATGAGAGAAAGGAGCATCACCATGGGACTTTTAGAACGCGTCAGTACTCTCGTTCGGGCCAACCTCAACGACATGATCGACCGCGCGGAGGATCCCGAAAAAATGATCAAGCAGGTCATCCTGGACATGGAGAACCAATACCTCCAGGTCAAAACGCAGGTGGCCGTTTCCATCGCCGATCAGCATATCCTCGAAAAAAAGCAGCGCGAACAGGAAGACGCCGCCAAGGACTGGATGCGCAAAGCCGAAGTCGCCGTGGACAAAAGCCAGGACGATCTCGCCCGCGCCGCTCTCGACCGCTTCCAGACCGGCCAACGCCTCGCGCAAAGCTTTCAGGAGCAGGTCAACGACCAGAAGGCGCAAGTCGAAACGTTGAAAAGCGCCTTGGTGAAGCTGGAGCAAAAACTCGATGAAGCCAAGTCCAAGCGCGAAGTCCTTCTGGCGCGCCATCGCCGCAGCGTCGCCCTCGACAAGGCCGCCAAGGCGCAAGTGGCCATCGGGGACGATTCCAAGAGCGCTGCCTTCGACCGCATGAAGGAACGCGTCACCCACAAGGAAGCCACCGCCACCGCCGAGGTCGAGCTGCTCAGCGACGACGTCGCCGAAAAACTCAATCGCCTCGATCGCGACACCGAGGTCGAGCGACTCCTCACCGACCTCAAGACCCGACGCGGCCTCCCTGCGTGACCGTATAGGGCAGGCAATCGCGAACCTCGTCATTCCGAAGGCCGATTTTGCCCGAGGACGCTCTCTGTCCCCCGTAGCCATTTGCACGAATCGGCCCAGGTTCTCAATTCGCAACTCTCAAGGAGCGCATAATGAAACTTGCAAGTGCATTTCTCGTGGCCCTGTTCGCCTGTTTCGCTTGGACGCAAAGCGTCAATTCCCAATCCTCCGCAAAGCCCGAGGATCTTGCGCAAACCTCCGCCCAAGCCTGGCTCGCCCTCACCGATGCCGGGAAATACGCGGAAAGCTGGCAGGAAGGGTCATCATTCTTTAAGGCCGCCGTCACGAAAACCAAATGGGTCGATGCCCTGACCACCGTCCGTACCCCGCTAGGCAAAGTCCTTTCGCGCAAACTCAAGAGCGCAACCTACGTCAAGGATCCTCCCGGGAACCCCCCAGGCGAGTACGTCCAAATTCAGTACGACACCAGCTTCGAGAATAGAAAAGACTGCGTCGAGACCATCGCGCCCATGCTCGACAAAGACGTCAAATGGCGCGTCGCCGGCTACTTCATTAAATAAACTCTTCGCCAGGCACCGCACAAAAAAACACCGTGGCGGATGGCGCCACGGTGTTCGATGCACTCGATGAATTCGACCGCCTGTTTACCTGTGCGCTTCCACCCAGTGAATCGCATCTTCCACATGATGGTGCGCCTTGTCAATGTGACCCAGCGCGCGCTCTTGCAAGCCCTCCGCGAACCGGTTGTCCTCTTCCTTTGCAACATCCTCATGCGCCTTGTTCAAAAGCTCCAGCGCGCGGTGCAACCGCCCGGGCCAATCCATGTGGGAATCAACGGGCGGGTGATCGTTCAGGTCCTTTCCGTCGTCAATTGAAGCCTTCTTGATCTCTCTGATGGCCTCATCGATTTCATGAATGGCATCTTCTTCTTCGTGACGTAGATGACCCCCATCGGGGCGCTCCAAATGAGCGCGCGCATGGCGCAGATCGGTCAATGCGTGCAGATACGCGGGGTGCTGGCCCTGGGCAAACGTATTGCCGGCACCGAGCGCAAAAAACAGCGCGAATACCATAGCTGGAATGAAAATTCGGGCAACAAGTTTCATGGAATTGGTTTCTCCTGAAATTAGTGTCTCTGTGCGCAGGGGCGCACCCCCCAAACACGCGGAAGCGAACCACTCCGGGCACTTTGTACCTTCAAACACAGTAGCAGAGGAAAAGTTCCCGGCCGCTCCGCGGCAAATTACTTTGTCCAAATGCTTAACCCTCCCTGTGGACGGCCCCGCCCGCACCGCTCTCAAGTTCCCGCTTTCCCAGCAACCCGCCATTTCTACGACTCCGGCGCATGGATCGTGGCAGAATACAAGCGATGAATCCCTGGCTGATTGCTCCCTCGGCTCTCGTGGCCGGCGCTGCGGCCATGACCGCCTACGGGGCGGTGTATCCCCGCTCGCATCTTTTCGGTCCCGTCATTTCCCACACCGATGCCGCCAGGAAATTGGCGCTGACCTTCGACGACGGCCCCAATCCCGCGATCACCCCGAAGCTCCTGGAATTGCTGGCTAGGCACAGCGCCCGCGCCACTTTTTTCCTGGTAGGCAAATTCGTCCGCCAGTGTCCCGATCTCGTCAAGGAAGTCGCCGCGCGTGGACACGTCCTCGGGAATCACACAGAGACCCACCCGAATCTCTTCTTCTGCGGACCGCAGGAGACGCGCGAAGAGTTGCAGCGCTGCACGGACGCCATCGAGCAGCTTGTCTGGGCCAAACCGCGATGGTTCCGACCGCCATTCGGTTTGCGCAGTCCTTGGCTCGGCGAAATCCTTCTTCAGCACGGCATGACCAACGTTACCTGGTCGCTCATCCCCGGCGACTGGCGCAGCAAGCCGGCCAGCTGGCTGATTGAACGCATGAAGCCCATTGCCGCGAACGCTCATGCAAATCTCCCCAAAGCCAAGTCCGGCGCCACTTCCGGCGACATCCTTTGCCTTCACGATGGCGACCACACCTGCCTCAATGGCAACCGCGAGCACACTCTCAAGGCCCTGGAGTTTTGGCTGCCGCGCTGGCGCGACCTGGGCCTCGAATTTGTTACAATGGACGAAATCATGCGGAAGGCGGTCGAGGGCTAATGGACGAACGAGCGTTTTACATGGAGAAGGAAGAGACCCGCAAGGTCAAGCTGATCTGCCCCAGTTGTCACGGTGAATTCGAGGCCCCGGTGCGCTGGAAAGTCTCGCGTAAGAAAAAGGAACTCCCCCGCGGCGCCAGCGAAGAGGAGCGCCGTAAGTTTGCCAAAGCTAGTTCCTTCATGGTGCGCCTGGATGATCTCGTGGCCTGCTATAAATGCCGCAAGCGCTTCGAGCTCACCGGGCAATCCACCGTGCTCATCAACGACAATCTCGGCGACCCCAACGAAGACCCCGAAAATTTCGGCAATAGGTAAGCGAGCACTTAGCGCTAGTCAGGGGGAAGTAAACGGTTATCAGCGATCAGTTATCAGCGATCAGGAACCAAAATCTCCTCGCCTCAGACCGGCCGTTCTCATCTCATTGAAGCAGTCCAAATCCGCCGAGAATCGTTTGCCGATAGCTGGCCGCGCGTCGCCTCATCTTGCTTCCTGATCACTGATCGCTGATATCCCTCTGCCGCTCGCACCAACCTAGCCTCATATCTCCGGATACATCTCAAAAAACGCATTGATGGACTGCCGGAACGTCGCCTCGATCTCTTCCTTGGTTCCCTCGATCAGGTGCATGGCAATGCGCGCCGTCCGGCCATTCTTCAACACCACCGTGGCCTCTTGCACCTCGCCCAGATCGTCCACCGGCAGGAGCCGCATCCCGTAAATCAGCGCTATTTTCGCCATAAGGTTCCCCTTCTTGAATTCCGCGCCTACAGCCTAGCCTTCCCCTTCTTCTTGGTCAAATCGCGGCGTGGCCGCCGCTAGCGTTCCCTTCGAAGACGTGGGAAGCTGTAGGCATCTTCGCTCCGCAGCAGCGCATCCGAAGAGGCAGAGCATAGGAGGGACAGGTGAAAGCCGCACGGACGTTTCAGGTTCTCACGACACTTTTCCTTTTCGCGTTGAGCTTCGGCCCGCGCAGTTTCGCGCAGGCTCCCGACGGGCCACAGACCGACGCGCCGCCTTCGGCGACACCCGTCAAGCCCGCCGCCCCCCGCCCGGCAAGCAGCGGCGCTACGGTCACCGTCCCATCCGGAAGTCGCATTGGCGTCACCTTGGAAAACGGTATCTCCACTGCCACCACCAAGCCTGGCGACTCCGTCTACTTTCGCACCGCGTTCCCCGTCACCATCAACAACAAAGTCGTCATCCCTGTTGGCTCTTACCTTCGGGGCGAAATCACCGAGGCCAAGCGCCCCGGGCGTGTCAAAGGAAAGGGCGAACTTCGCTTAAAGCTGAACACGCTGGTTTTTCCCAATGGCTACACCGTTGACCTGAACGCCGAACCGCACAGCGCCGACGGCGGCCAAACGAAAACCGACCCAGAAGGCAAAATGACCGGTCCCGGCGGCAAGGGTAAGGATGTAGCTACAGTTGCCACGACCACAGTTACGGGCGCAGGCATCGGCGCCATCGCCGGCGGCGGTAAAGGCGCAGGCATTGGCGCCGGAATTGGCGGCCTTGTCGGTCTCGGGGCCGTGCTGCTTACGCGTGGGCCGGAGGCGCATCTTCCCCGCGGCTCATCCATGGATCTGCAATTGGAACGCGACCTGCAACTCGACGCCGATCAAATTCACTATACGCACGTCGAAGACACCCACACCGTCATCGTGCAACCGGCCCCGCAAAACTAAACCCTTTCCGCGCACTTCTTCTTTCTCTGTCATGCCGGCCGGGAGCGCGAGTCGTTCGCGGGCAGCAGTGTGGGATCCTTCCGTCGACTTCCTCTTCCTTGTGCCTTCTGCGTTATCTTTGTCCGACTCTAAATCTCCGAGCGGAATGCGGGCGCCTTCTATCCTTCCCACTCCACTTCCCTACAACCGCTCCGCTAATTCACGTGACAATACCTCCGCCTTCTTCGCCAAATTTGTCGCCCGTTGCCAGTCGCTGTTGCGCATGGCCTCCCGCGCCGCATCCATGAACCCGCGGATCTTCGACGCCAAATCCGCCTGCGCCGCATTCAATGCCTCCCCGCGCGTCGCCGCCAGATTCCGCTCCGCCACGTCCAGGCTCGCCTGCGCATCCGCTTTCGCCGCCTCCAACTCGCCTGCCGAAAGTTCCGGCACGATGGTCGGCTCACTAGGCTTTCCCGCCGTCGCAGGTTCCGTTGCGGCTGGAGCCGCGACTTTCGGCCTTGCCGGAGGATTCCGCGGCGGTCCCAGCCGCGCCGGCATCGGCGTCGGTTCGATCCCTAGGTCCGGAGCTTCGCCCAAAGCATTCTCCGCCGCTGTTGACGGAATCACCGGATGCGCCAGCACAGTATTCCCGAAGTGCGCCGCGGGCCGCTTCTTCACCAGACACCCGCCGCAGAACATCACGCTCAGGCACATGGGCAGCAGCAGAATTCCCGATGTTCGCATCCTCCCCTCGGCGGGGCTCGTGGCTGGGTTCTTGGGCATGCTTACGCGGCTAGCGGCAACTCGATCCGGAACGTCGTTCCGTGGCCAACCTCCGAAGTAAAGTTTATCGAACCGTTGTGAAGCTGCACAATTCGGAACGTGCTGGCCAATCCGATCCCGCTCCCTCCCGGCCGCGTCGTGAAAAACAATTGAAAAACCTTTTGCCGGTGTTCCACCGGAATCCCTTTGCCGGTATCGCCAACGGTAATTTCCGCCATGTCGCCACGCCGGCTTAGCGTCAATTGCAATTGCCCGCCAGTCGGCATCGCTTCCACCGCATTCAACACCAGGTTCAAGATCGCCTGCTTCAGCAACGCCCGGTCCACGAACACTTCCGGAATTCCAATCGGAATCAATTGCGCCACGTGCACATTGGTCAGCTCCAGCTCCGGCCGCGCCACCTCCAGCACTTCCTTCAGCAGGTCCGCCAACTGTGTCAGCTCCAGGCGCACATCCATCGGCCGCGAAAAATCCAGGAACCTCTTTACCACCGCGTCCAGCCGGTCGATTTCGGCGTCCAGCACATGCACCGCCTGCTGCGCCGCCCCATCCGTCTCCGGGGGCAAGGACTCCTTCAAATTCTCCAGCCACAGCCGCATCGAGTTCAGCGGGTTCTTCACTTCGTGGGCCACGCCTGCCGTGATCCGTCCGACCGCCGCCAGCCGTTCGCTCACCTGCAATTGCGTGTTGATGCTTTCCAGTGAATCCAGGTCCCGCAGCGTGATCAGCGCCCCCATGCGTTCCCCTTCACCCTGAATCTCCTGCACGCTCACGCTCACGCGTTTCTTGCCTTCGAGCGTTTCGACCTCCGTCTCCGAAGCCACCTCGTGCAGTTCGTCGCCCTCCAGGCGCAGCGCCTCATGCAGCGGATGCTCCGGCGGGAAAATATCCGTCACGCGCCGCCCCAAGAAAGTCGAAGCCGGGGCACCCAGAAATTTCTCCGCCGCCGGGCTCACCATCACCGCGCGCGCATCCCGCGTGAACAGGATCAGCCCATCCTCGAGTCCGGCCATCACCGAATTCATGTTCTCGCGCAGCGAACTGAAGATTTCGTGCACGCCTCGCAACTGCTGTCCCACTTGCGTGATCTTCCGCCGCACCTGTCCCAACTCGTCGGTGCTCTCCGAGCGCTCTTTCGTAATGGTAGCCGGGGTATCGTAGACGCCCGAAGAAATGCGATCCAATTGCGCCAAAATGTCCCGGATCGGGGTGAGCGCCACCCCGCTCACCAGCCCTGCCAGAATCGTGGACAGCACCAGCGCCAAAGCCACGATCGTCAGCCACCACCGCATTCGCGGCTTGATGTCGTTCAGCAGCAGCGCCGTCGAAACCGATACGCGCACTTCCCCAAACGGCCGGCCTCTTTCGCTGAAGGGATAATCCACCTCGAAAATCCGCGCGGACTGTTCCAGGATGCGTACCTGCCGCACAAACGGGCTTTGCACCAGTTGCGCCAGCGGCGGCCGCCGCGTCACCACTTTCCGCTGCAATGACTCATCACTCGACACCAGCACGAGGCCGTCATGGTCCACGATCGTCACTTCATAAATGGACGGCAAATCTGTGGCTGACTGCAACCTGGCCTTCAGCCCTTCGCTGATCTCGAATGCCCGCTGCACATAATCATGCGTTTCCTGGGGATCGCTCGAAGCCGGCAACACTCCCTGGGCCTTGGCATCATCCAGCGCGCGCTTCGCCGTGTCGAACACCTCACGCGCCAGTTCATTCGCGCGTTTGTCCGTGTCGTGCAGTACCTGCTGCAGCAGCAGTTCCAAAAACACCAGTGAGAGCACCAGCGACGACAGCAGCACCAGCCCTGTCATCACCATCGTCAATTTGGCGCGCAGCCCCAGCTGCATCACTGGTTATGACTCCGTTTCCGCGCGTTCGCTGCCGTATTCCTTCAGCTTGTTGTGCAGGGTCTTCAGGCTCACGCCCAGCAGCTCCGCCGCACGCGTCTTGTTGTTGCCCGTGGCCGCCAGCGTCTGCACGATCAATTCCTTCTCCATCGCGTCCACGGTCGTCCCAATCGGGAATTTGAGAATGGAAAGATCGCTCTGGCTTTTCGCCGACACGCGCCCGAACTCCCCCGGCAAACTCGCCCGCGAAATCAAATCTTTCTCGCTCATGATGGCCGCGCGCTCCAGAATGTTGCGCAATTCGCGGACGTTTCCCGGCCACGTATGGCTCATAAAGATGTCCAGGACTTCCGCGCCGATCCCCCGCACGCTCTTGCCATGCTTCGCATTGATGTCGCGCAGCATGTGCTCGGTCAGCAGCGGTATATCTTCCTTGTGTTCGCGCAAGGGCGGCAGGTGAATGTGAAACACATTCAGCCGGAAATACAGGTCCTGGCGCAACTGCCCGCCGGACACCGCTTGCTCCGGGTCCTTGTTGGTCGCCGCAAGCACGCGCACGTCCACCGGGGTCTCCACCTTGCTTCCCAGCCTTCGTACCTTGCGGTCTTCCAGCACGCGCAGCAGCTTCGCCTGCGTTGGCGCAGGCATCTCCCCGATTTCGTCCAGCAGCAGCGTGCCGCCATCCGCCAGCTCGAAGCAGCCAATCCGCCGCTCCGCCGCGCCGGTGAACGCGCCCCGTTCATGCCCGAAAATTTCGCTCTCCATCAGGGTTTCGGGTATCGCCGAACAGTTGATGGCCACAAAAGGCCCGCCCGCGCGCGGCGATAGTTTATGGATGGTCCGCGCCACGACTTCTTTCCCGGATCCCGTTTCGCCCGTGATCAGCACCGAAGCGGAGCTCGGCGCCGCCATCTCGATCACCCGCATTACGTCCTGCATCGGCTTCGTTCCGCCAACCAGTTCCCCAAGCCGCCCCGCCTCTCGCAATTGCCTTTGCAATACCGCCAGGTTCTGCGCGTCGCGCGCCTTGCTCAACGCGCGGTCCAGCAGCGCCCGCAGCACCGGCCCCTTCAGCGGCTTTTCGATGTACCAGAACGCCCCAGACTCAATCGCCGCAACCGCGCGCTCCTCGCTTCCCTTGCCGGTAATGATGATCGACGGTACATCCTTCAGGTCCTCGCCCAACTGTTTCAGCAGGTCCAACCCGTTCATCCCCGGCAATTCCACGTCGGCAATCACGGTATCCGGTTGGAAATTGGAAAATTTCGCTAGCGCCTCTTCGGCGCTCGCCACACCCAGCACCTCGTAGCCCCACCGCTGCAGCAACTGCTCGTAGCCCTTCCGTGCGTTGTCCTCATCCTCGACAATCAGCACGCGGTCCCTGTGTTCTCCGGTTTCTACCGTGCGTACGGCTCGTGTCTCGTCTGCCATGCGGCTTCGCCTCGTCTGAATAAATACCACGAATGGAGCAATCTCGGGTGGGTCATTCGACTCTAACAAGCGCGCTGCCGCTTGCCAAGCGCCACTCGTCCCCGCCGGCGTCGCATGGCGCGCTTGGGTTTGTTCGTGCAAGGTTCGAGCGCGTGCTGGACCCCTATGTGCTCGTGGCGGAGGCTTCCTTTTCGCGCACAGCGCCGAGGCGGAAGGCGCCGCGCCGAAAATCCACGGAAATGCAAGAGAAGCCCGCGCGGGTCAGCCGGGCAAAGGCGGAGCCGGCGGAAACCGGGGTGAAGGTGCTGCGGATGTGGCCGAGGCGATGCACCCAACTGTCGTTAATCTCGTAGGCAAGAAAGATGCCGCCGGGACGGAGCACGCGGTAAACCTCGGCAAACATGCGGTCCTGCAACTCGCGCGAGCGAAGATGATGCAGGACAAGAACGGCGATGGCGGAGGAAAAGCTCCGAGAGGCGAAGGGGAGCTGGGCGGCGTCAGCGCGAAGGGCGCCGCCGGGTCCCCCATTGTGTTGCGCTTTCAAGTGCCGGGCGGATTTGGCGTCGTATTCGAGAGAAGTAACTCGCGGGACGGCTTTGCGGAGTCGTGGCGTGGCAGGGCCGTAGCCGGCGCCAATCTCGAGGACATGATCGCCGAGGGGCGCGCCGGACAGGACCCAGGGAAGCAACTGTCGCTGGGTGAGGAAGCGCCAGAGCGAGGAGGAACACAGGAAGTGCTCAAGACCGTTCATGGTCTGCTCAGGGGCGGGACTGAAAGTGTAGCGCAGAAGGGAGGGAGGGTGGCAAGAGCGGAAAAACAGACGATAGAGAGGCGGCGGTTGAAGATGAGGAGTTCCGGCCGGAGAAGAAGTGGGTGCGACCAGGAAGAGCAAAGGGCATATTTGCTGAAGTGAACTGAGAGGAACGCGGGCACGCGGAGGTTCGACCTCCGGGGGAGCGAGGGTCAGGAGGGGCCTAAATGGGAGCCGCGGCTAAGCTGCGGCGGACTTGGGAGCCTGCTTGCGGCGCGGCTTCTGGTGATTCTCGGTGAGCTCACGTTCCGCGCGAATCCAATCGTCGAAGGCGTTTCCTGGTGTGCAGCTGCGCTCCAGATAAATGTGATAAGCGCGCAGAGCGATTTCATCCTGCGTGGGCTTGATCTTGGCGGCGGCAGGCTGCGTTTTCTGCGGCGAGGCAATGACCCTCGTCCTGGCCATACTGGTCTCCTTTCAACTACGGCATTCATTTTAGCGTGCGGATAAGCAGTTAGCCACAGGCGAATACGAGCTTGTGGAAAAACGTGATGTTCTTGTTAGGGGCGGGGATGGAAGGTACACATTGCAGGTGGGCGGCGCGTTCCAGGAATGAACCTTGCTGGAATGGGGTCGAGCCGTGCTCGACCCCTACATTAGCCAACCCAAGAGCACAGTCAGAAGTGACTGTGCCACGAGAGCTAGCGCTCGTCGCCGAAGAGCTTGATATCCTCGGGACCTTCGTTGAGGGGCATGATTTCGCGGCCCTGGACGATCTGGCGAACCTGCTCGACAATGTCCGGATTGGCAAGCGTGGTGATGTCGCCAGTATCCATGCGATTGGAGATGCCGGCAAGGACGCGGCGCATGATCTTGCCGGAGCGCGTCTTGGGCATATCCGGAACGATATGGATGCGCTTGGGCCGCGCGATTTTGCCGATCATGGTTTCGATGGTGGCGATGACCTTCTCGACGATCTGCTTCTTGGGCAATACGCCGGGCTTGAGGGAGATGTAGATTTCGGGGACGCGGCCTTTCACCTCGTCCACCACCGGAACGACGGCGGCTTCGGCGATTTCCTGGATGGTGAGGCAAGCGGACTCGAGTTCCTTGGTGCCAAGGCGGTGGCCGGCGACGTTGATGACGTCGTCCACGCGGCCGAGAATGCGGTAGTAGCCGTCGGGAGGAAAGACAGCGGCGTCGGCGGCGTAGTAGGGCCAATCGCGCCAATCCTTGCTCTGCGGGTTCTTGTTGTACTTCTTGTAGTACTGACTGACGAAACGATGCGGGTCGCCCCAGACGGTCTGCATAATGCCGGGCCAGGGATTACGGATGCAGATGTTGCCCGCGGCATGGTCAGCCGAGGCGACTTCCTTGCCTTCTTCGTCCCAGATGATGGGATAGATGCCAAGGCAGGCTGGACCTGCGCTGCCGGGTTTCATGGGGTCGAGTGCGGGCTTGGTGGTACAGAGAAAACCGCCGGTTTCCGTTTGCCACCAGGTGTCCACGATGACGGCTTCGCCTTTGCCCACCACTTCGTGATACCAGCGCCAGACTTCCGGCTCGATGGGCTCGCCCACGGTGGTCATGTGCTTGAAGCGGTAGTTGTGTTTCTTGGGCTCCTCGGCGCCCGCTTTGCGAAGCATGCGAATGGCGGTGGGCGAGGTGTGGAAGATGTTGACATCGAGGCGTTCGGCAATGCGCCAAGGACGCCCGGCATCGGGGAATTGCGGCACGCCTTCATAAAGGACACTGGTGGCAGCAAGAGCAAGCGGGCCATAGACGATGTAGGAGTGACCAGTGATCCAGCCGATATCCGCCATGCACCAATAGACATCTTCGGGATGAATGTCCTGGTAATACTTGGCGGTGCCGGTGACGTAGGCGAGGTAGCCTCCGGTGCGGTGCTGGCAGCCCTTGGGTTTGCCGGTGGTGCCGCTGGTGTACATGAGGAAGAGCGGATCTTCGGATTCCATGGAAACGGGGGGAACGACGGCGTTGCGGTAATCCTTCAGGATGTCGTCAATGAAGAAGTCGCGCTCCATAATCATGGGCGCGTCGGAAGTGTATTTGTGGTGGTAGCGTTTCCAGACGAGGACCTTGTCGATGACCTGGCCTTCTTTTTTTGCGGTTTCGACGGCGATGTCGGCGCTGGCTTTGTGATCGACCCAACGGCCGTTGCGGTGATAGCCATCAACATAAATCAGGACGCGGCTGCCGGAATCGGCCGCGCGCAGGCCGCAGGCTTCGCCGGAGAAGCCGCCGAAGACGACGGAATGAATGATGCCGAGGCGAGCACAGGCCAGCATGGTGATGGGCAACTCCGGAATCATGGGCATATGGATGGTGACGCGATCGCCCTTCTGGAGACCGGCAAAGCCTTGCAGCACGGCGGCGACTTCGTTAACGCGGCGATAGAGCTCCTGGTAGGTGATGACGATGTGGTTTTCTTCTTCGGGCTCCGGCACGAAGATCAGCGCGGCTTTGTTTTTGTACTTGGCGAGGTGGCGATCCACGCAGTTGTAAGCCACGTTCAAACGGCCGCCGACGAACCATTTCCAGAAGGGAGGATGATCGGTGTCCAGCGTAGTGTGCCAATATTGATCCCAGTGGAGGAGTTCGGCATATTCGCGGAAGCATTCGGGGAAATTCTTCTCGCTGAAGCGCTCCAGGGCGTAATTGTCGTTGAGATTGGCCTGAGCGATGAAGCGCGCGGGAGGCCGGATATAGGCTTCTTCCTTCCAGTGGACGGCGATCTGCGCTTCGGTCAGGCCGTGCTTCTTGACGCGGGGTTTACCTTCGGTGTGCTTCTTCACGAGGGTCTTTGGCACGAGACTCACTCCCTTGAAAAATGAAGACCGCAAAACAACATGGCGCCATGGGCTGCATGCGAGGAGCGTCGCAATGCAGGCGGGCGTGGAAGCGCCGACTCGAAGCGCCGCCCTGAAAAAGCCCGAGGCAAGATGATGCTCCTTCGCCGGTTCGCTCGTCAATCAGGATGGAGCGGGGCAAAATGGAGCCGCGGCCTGCTTCCGAGGCTCGACCTCATCCCAGATCAGCGTGCCGGGGCATCGCGAACGGCGAGAGTTACTTCGCGGGTTCGCGGATCCAGACAGTCTTGATGTTGGTGAATTCGCGGATGCCGTAAGGGCCAAGCTCGCGGCCGTGGCCGGAGGCTTTGACGCCGCCGAAGGGAACGCGGGGATCGGAGACCACCATTTGGTTGATGAAGACCATGCCCGCTTCAAGCTCATTGATGAAAAATTCGCGTTCGGCGGGATTGTTGGTCCAGGCGCTGGCACCGAGGCCAAAGCGGACGTCGTTGGCAACAGCGACGGCTTCTTCCATCGACTTCACGCGGAAGAAGCAGGCGACAGGGCCGAAGAGCTCTTCGCGATAGGCCGGGGAATCCTTGGGAATGTTGGTAAGAACCGTGGGCTGATAGAAATTGCCGGCGCCGGCAATGGGCGTGCCTCCGGTGAGGAGCTTTGCGCCCGCATAAATGGATTCCTGGACGTCGGCGTCGAGCTCCTTGACGGCATCCGGAGTGGCGAGCGGGCCGACATCCGTTTTGGGGTCGAAGGGATCGCCGAGCTTGAGCGACTGCATGCGGCTGACAAATTCCTTCTCGAATTCATCGGCGATCTGTTCGTGAACGATGAAGCGCTTGGCGGCGATGCAAGACTGGCCATTATTGATGACGCGGGCTTTGACCGCGGTGGCGGCGGCTTCCTTAGGGTTGGCGCTGGGCATGACGATGAAGGGATCGCTGCCACCAAGCTCCAGGACGACTTTCTTGATGCGCTTGGCGGCGGAAATGCCCACCTGGATGCCAGCCTGCTCGCTGCCGGTGAGCGTGGCCGCAGCGACGCGCGGATCATTGAGGATGCGGTCCACCTGAGAAGCGCCGATCAAGAGGGTTTGGAAGACTCCCTCGGGAAAGCCGGCGCGGCGGACGATTTCTTCAATCTTCAGCGCGCACTGCGGAACGTTGGATGCGTGCTTCAAAAGGCCGACATTGCCGGCCATCAAGCCCGGCGCGACGAAACGGAACACTTGCCAGAAGGGGAAATTCCAGGGCATGACGGCGAGAACGATACCGATGGGCTGGTAACGGATGAAGCTTTTTGCGGCGGAGGTGGCAATGGGCTCGTCGGCGACAAAACGAGCGGCGTTTTCGGCGTAGTAGCGGCACGTGGCAGCGCATTTTTCCCCTTCGGCGATTGCGGAGGGAAAGGTCTTGCCCATTTCGAGGGTCATCAGGCGGCCGATGGGTTCTTTTTCGGATTCGAGGATTTCCGCGGCTTTGGTCATCCACCGGGCGCGATCGGCGAAGGGAGTTTTGCGGAAGCTGTGAAACGCGGCGGCGGCTTTGGTAATTTTGCCGTCGACCTGGGTGTCGGTGAGCGCTTCGAATCTCTTGACGACTTCGCCGGTCGTCGGATTGATGGTGGCAATGGCCATGGCCTGTGCTCCTGGGGGGTGGGCGGGGTCCTGCGACCCTTGCGGATTCTAGAGCAGAACCTTACTTTTTTAAAGTAGGGATTTGTTGCCCCTGCTCCGCCGTCCGTTGATCTATCTCCACCTCATTGGAGTGAATAGGAGTGGTAGTCCTTTTCTTTGATTTTAGGGAGAATTAGGTTATGAGTTTTCGCTGGATGGTCATAGCGGCATTCGTGGTGTCGCTGGCTCTTGTTCTGCCGCAGAGCCGGCTTGCCCAGGCGCAAACATCGACGGGCACGATTTCCGGCGTGGTTACAGACGCCTCCGGCGGTGTGGTTGTAAGCGCAGCAGTAAAAGCGACGAACGAGGCCACTGGCCAAACGTGGGCTGCCGCGTCCAGTTCGTCCGGTGAGTTTCAATTGCAGAATCTGCCTTCGGGCTCCTATGCGGTGGAAGTGTCCGCTGCGGGCTTCCAAGTCTTTCGCGCAAACAAAATCGGCGTCTCCAGCGGATCTGCTTACAACTTGCCGGTCAGGCTGGCGGTGGAATCCGCGCGGAAGGTTGTGATCGTGAACGGCCAGGCGGCGGACGACTACAAACCAATCAACGTGGCTATCGGGAACCTCGGTAACCAACCGCTTCAAGAGTTGCCCCTCTCCGCGTTCGTCGTGACGCGGAGCCTTTTGGATGATCAGCAGGCGCGCTTGCTTTCCGACGTAGCGAAAAATGATACTTCGGTCGGAGAAGACTATGCGCCGGTCGGCTGGTATCAGGATTTTGAGATTCGCGGATTTCCGCTCGATCTGGCTTCTGGGATTAAGATCAACGGATTATCGGCAGCCGGGCAACAGCTCATCGCCCTGGAAAACAAGGATGCGGTGGAATTCCTGCATGGTGTGGATTCGGACGAAGTGGGCGTGGCTTCAGGCGGGGGATTGGTCAACTACGTGACCAAGCGCCCCGCGGGTGTTCGCACGCTGAACCTGTCCACGGATCAGCGCGGGACCCTCTACGCCGGCGTTGATCTTGGAGGCTTCCTGGGCGCGCAGCAGCAATTCGGTGTGCGCGTGAATCTGGCGGGCGAAGATATTCGGTCCTACGTTCACGGCGCGGATGGAACGCGGGAATTCGGCGCTGTTGCGGCGGACTGGAAAATCACCTCCGACACGTTTTTGAAAGGCGATTTCGAGTACCAGCATCTGGTGGAGCGGTCCGTGGGAGGTTATCAGTTACTCGGGGGAACCACCGTGCCAGTGGATGTTTCGCCCGACGTGATGCTCGGTTATCAGTGGTGGGCCAAGCCGAACACCTTCGACACGTTCAATACAAGTCTTCGCCTGGACCACAATCTATCCACGAACTGGCGGTTTTTCGTTTCTGCGGGCCGCAGCCGTTCGCTGATTGACGACAACATTGCTTGGCCGTACGGCTGCTACTACGCACCTTCCTGTGCAAACAGCAACACGCCGTATTTCTTCAGCCCCACGGGCGACTATGACGTGTACGACTGGCGAAGCCCCGGCGAGTTGTACATCAACGATCAATTGGAGGCCATCCTGCAAGGCAAGGTGAAAACCGGGCCGGTCACCAACGACGTCGCCATCGGGACAAGCTTACAGCGGCACAGCGTAAACTTGCCGAATCCCGTGGACGCCTATGTTGGAACCGAGAATATTTACCAGCCGGAGCAAACCTTTCTTCCTTCTCCGGAGCAACCCGGCCCGGTCACACTGGCGGAAGATACACATCAATACGCGCTCATCGTGGCGGATCACATCCGCTTGCCGAAGAGGATAGACGTAAGCGTCGGCGGACAATACGATGCGCTGCGCGATCACAATTACTCGCAGCCTAATCCTCCGGGCCCCGTGCCATTGCTTACGGACCAGAATCTCTGGCTTCCCCAGTACTCGTTGTCTTACCGTCCGATCTCCGAAGTTTTGCTATACGGAAACTACAGCGTGGCGCTGTCGCTGGGATTGCAGGCGCCGTTTTGGGCGACAGTCAACCCGAGCGCGTTTTTGGCGCCTTTCTTCACGCGTCAAACAGAAGCGGGCATTAAATACGAAGCCGTGCGGCGCATTCTCCTGTCCGCGGCGGTCTACCGCATGCGCGCGCCATTTTTCTATCCGAAGGTGTGGGACAGTGGAGCCGACATCGACTTTGTCTCTGATGGCCATGAAACGCATCGCGGCTTAGAGCTGAATGCGCAAGGTAAAGTGAAAGAGTGGCTGCGGCTCACGGGCAGTGCGACGCTGCTGCGCGCCGTGTCTTCGGGGAGCAGCACGCCAGACTTCAACGGCAAGCAAGTCATCAACGTGCCGCGTTTCCGAACGGCTGTGTTCGCGGACATCGATGTTCCCTTCATCAAGGGACTGCATCTTTTGCCAGGATGGAGCTACACCGGAGCGAAGGAAGCGACGCGGGACGATGCGGTCAGCGTGCCGGGCTACAATTTATTGAACATCGGCGCACGGTATACGCCGAGCGGAGAATGGAAAAAAGTGACGTTTCGTCTTTTTGCCGATAACGTCCTGAACAAACGCTACTGGAAGGACACAGGGGCAAGTTACGGCGATACGTTCTTGCATCTGGGCGCACCCACGACCGTGCGGCTTTCCGTACAATACAATTTTTGAAGATGAAGCAAACGGGCGGGGCGTGCGAGGTTTGAACAGGGAGCAAAATGGAGATGGAGTGGCGGGTGGGGCATGAGCTGTGAAGTGAAAGCGCACGGCCTCGAGGGAAATCTCGTCGAGCCAGACTGGCCGGCCTTGAAGCTGGATGAGTTGGACGGGCTGCTGCGGCGCTTTCCGCAAGCGCAAAAAGCGAAGCGCATCCTATCGTTCAGCCCACGCCCCTTTTCGGCGGCGAGCGTTGTGGAGACGCCGCTTGGGAACGTGTTTGTGAAGCGTCATCATCGCGCGGTTCGTGACAGGGACGCACTGCTCGAAGAACATCGCTGGCTGAACTACTTGAGCCGCCGCGACACCCTGGTGAAGAAGCCGCTTGAGGACCGGTCCGGGGAAACCGCCGTCGAGATTGGTGAGTGGACCTACGAAGTCCATCCTGTTGGTGACGGCCTGGACCTGTACGAGACAGAGCAATCCTGGACACCGTTTCTGAGCGTGGGCCACGCGCGCCATGCGGGACGCGCCCTTGCCCGATTGCATGCCGCTTCCGCGGGTTACGTTGCGCCCGCGCGCAAGGCGGCGACCCTGGTCACAAGCTTCAAGGTTTTCTCGCGCGATGACCCGTGGCCCGAACTCACGCGTTACGTTGAAGAACGTCCCGCGCTGCATGGCTACCTCGCTAAACGGGATTGGCTGGTGGAAACGCAGGAGACATTTCTTTCTTTTCACAATCGATTGTGCAAATTCCTGCCCGTGTTTCAGCACCTGTGGACGCACAACGATTTTCACGCTTCAAATCTTTTCTGGAGCGATGCGTCGCCCGAAGCGGAGGTCACGGACATCATCGACGTGGGTCTGGCGGATCGCACCAACGCGCTTCACGACATCGCCACCGCGATCGAGCGGAACGGTGTGGAATGGCTGGAGATCCACGATGCTTCGCGCGATCCGTTGCACCTGGAACAAATCGACGCGTTGTTAAGCGGCTACGAGGAAATGCATCCATTGTCGCGGGAGGAGGCGGAAGCGGTGATGTCTTTGCTGCCGCTCGTGCATGCGGAGTTCGCGCTCTCCGAGGCGGACTATTTTCTGCGCGTATTGAAATCGCAGGAGAAAGCGGACCTGGCGTACATCGGATACTTCCTGGGGCACGCGCGCTGGTTCAACAGTGATCCTGGGAAGCAGCTCCTGAGCCACCTGCAGAGTTGGGCGGAATCGCATCCAGTTATTGCAGAGAGCAACCCGATGATTTCCGAAGAGCTGAGGAAATAATGTCTCCCCTTGAAATTGCGGCCGTGCTTACGAGTGTCCTCGGCATTTGGCTTTCGACGCGGCGCAAGCTTTCGTCCTGGCCGGTGATTCTTGTCTCCTGCGTTTTGTACGCACTGGTTTTTCGCCGCGAAAAGCTTTATTCGGACATGCTGCTGCAATTTGTCTATATAGCCTTCGCCATCTACGGCTGGTGGCACTGGTGGCGTGGCGTAAAGGAGGAAGGAACCGTCAGGGTGGAACGGCTCTCCGGGCGAGGGCTCGCGGCGGGAGTTGTCGTCGGCGCGGCGGGCAGTTTCTTGCTGGGCTTTTGGATGGCGCACTACACGGATGCGGCGCTGCCGCACATTGACGCCGCGTTGACAAGCTTTAGTTTGGTGGCGCAATGGTGGTCAACGCGCAAACACATCGCCAATTGGTGGCTTTGGATTGTGGTCGACGCCCTGGAAATAGGCGTCTTCCTTTATAAGCGTCTTTATCTCACTTCCGTACTGTTCGCGTTTCTCATCTTTCTGGCTGTGCTGGGGCTGCGCGCCTGGAACAAAGCGCTCCGCGAGCAAGAATCCGGCAGTCAGGATCCGGTTGTTACTCCAAATGAAAATCTGGCCGCGCCGGCATCCAATCCCGGTTGAGCTTGCTCCCAGGCGGAGTGCACAGCGTAGCAATGTGGTTTACAAATAAGCTGGCCACCGGGGCTATAGGAGTTTTCATGCTTGCGATAAGCGTTTCTAAACCACGAGTTACGTTGCGAGCCGGGGATACAATCGCGCGCCAATGAAGACTAGGATGGTCGTGGTCAGGAGGATGACAGCATAGTCAAGACCCAGGCCGAAGGTGCTCGTGCTGCCGGCAAGCATGCAAGTGCGCAGGGCGTCCACGACATAGGTCAAAGGATTTAGATGAGAAACGGTCTTCAACCAGCCGGGCATGATGGAAATCGGGTAGATCGCATTACTGGCAAAGAACAGCGGCATGGTGAGCACCTGGCCGATTCCCATGAAGCGTTCGCGTGTCTTCACAATGCAAGCAATGATGAGGGAAAACGTCGAGAACAGCGTCGCGGCCAGCACTACAATGATAAGCACGTTGAGGAGCGCCAGCGGGCTCCAATTCAGCTTGACCCCGAGAAGCAGCGAGAGACTGTAAACAATGACGGCCTGCGAGAGAGTGCGGATACCAGCGGAGAAGCCCTTGCCGAGCACAAGTGCCCCGCGCGGAGTCGGGCTGGCGAGGAATTTCTGCACAATGCCGAGGTCGCGCTCCCAGATGACGTTGATGCCGTAAAATATGGCCACGAAGAGAACGCTTTGCGCCAGGATGCCGGGAGCAATGAAGTCCAGATAAGGAATGTTGCCCGTGTGCATCACCCCGCTGCGAGAGAACACTTGCCCGAAGATGACCAGCCAAAGCGCAGGCTGCAGGGCGCGGGTGATGAGTTCCGTGAAATCGTGGCGCAGCTTGCGCAACTCAAACTCGGTGATGACGAACGTCTTCTCGATGAAGCCGGTCAAAGGGTGGATGATAGTGAAAGTCATGGGGTTGTGTTAACCAAGGCGCTGGGCGGTAGCGCGTTCGGCGGATACTTCATGAAAGGTGCCACCGGAATCAATGGCGCTGCCGGCATAGTGGACGAAGACCTCACTCAACGTGTGGCCGGGTCCAAGCGAAGTCTCGAGCTCTTTGCAGGTGCCCAGGGCATCCACCTTGCCCTGGCGCATAATCGCGATGCGATCACAATGGCTCTCCGCCTCCTCCAGGTAATGGGTAGTGAAGAACAAGGTCGTGCCGTAGTTGGCGCGCAGATCAACGAGATGCTTCCAAACAGCGTCGCGCGCAATCGGATCCAGCCCGACGGTCGGCTCATCGAGGAAGAGTACGCGAGGCCGATGCAGCGTGGACTGGGCGATTTCCAAGCGGCGGACCATGCCGCCGGAGTATTGGCCCACAAGGCGGCCGCCGTCGGCAGTCAAGCCCATGAACTCCAAAGCCTCGCGGATGCGCGCCTGCTGCTCGCGGCGTGGCAGATCGTAGAGTTTGGCGAAGATGAGCAGATTCTCGTAGCCAGTGAGCGAACCGTCCACGGAGACCGCCTGCGGCACATAACCGATGGATCGGCGAACGTCGACCGCCTGCCTGGTTATGGAGAAACCAGCCACGCGCGCCTCGCCCGAGGAGGGCGGCAACAGCGTGGCGAGCATTTTGATCGTGGTGGTCTTGCCGGCCCCGTTGGAGCCGAGCAGGCCGAAGACCTCACCGGCGTTGACGGAAAGGGTCAGAGCGTCTACCGCCGTAAATGCGCCGAAGCGGCGTGTAAGCGTTTTGAGTTCCAGAACGATGTCGCTCATAAGAAAACCGTCGCGGCCCGGGCTTGAGTCAACTCCACCACCATCTTGGCGGCGTTTGCCCTTGGAAAAGGCCGAGGAAAGCAGCAACCGTTTTTGTCGATTCCTTTCACAACTGCTGCCTTGTTCTTCAGCTTGCCGGCTTTGAGATAGTCCCCGCTTCCTTTTCGAACCCGGCCTGACGGTCCAGCCAATCCCGAAGCATTGGAGGCGCCATTGTGAGCAGTCTCTCGACTCCGCCTCGTTGAGGCTCCTGCGCCCCTGGACACGCTTTCGGACGCACGCGGAACACGCTGCTTGCTGATCTGGAGATGGCTATCCCTCCGGCCCTTTGCCGGGTTCGGCGGAGCCGCCGATGGCGCGAAGGCCGGTGATCGAATCAACGTGAATGCGGAAGAAGAGCGGAGCAATCGCGTGGTCCCCCAGTCTTAGCTGACGCTCGCCTAATGCGTTTTGCCACCACAAGTAGCGCTTTCCCAACAACGTCCGCGCATGTTCCCGCTCGGCGGTAAATTGGGGCTCGGGCATTTCCTGGTAGCGGCCAACGGCGATCACGCTCATCCACTGAGACTGGTTCGTGATTTCGTCAACTTCGAGGCAAACCTTGCCATTCGCCCGCATCCATTCGGTCTTTTGCCCGAAGGTCGAAAGGACGTAAATAAAGTCAGGCTCGTACGCAAAGTAGATCGGCACCACGTATGGCTGGTTGTCGCGCGAGCAGCCGAGCCTTCCGAGCGAAGCGCTCGCCAGGAATGCGCGACACTCCTCCTCGGTCATCTGAGTGATCACCATCGCCCTAATTCCAATCTTGGGAACAGACTTTTAAGCCGCTTCGGGTTCGCGATTCTCAAACCGTGTCTTTTACTTGGTTGGCGGCTCGCCAGCGGTCTCTTCCGGCTGCTCCTCCGCCTTTTCCCAACTCGCATCGAGGTTGTATTCCTTCAAGGCTTTGCCGACGGCCTCGGTCTTCCTGCCGAGATCCTTCTGGTACACGACTCCGTCCTCGCCAACCATGAAAGTCATCACGCCGGACGATCGATATTCCGCCGGAAAGGCCACAAAGGCGAAACCTGCGGTCATTTTGCCGTCAACGATGTAGTTTTTCGCGCCGCCCGGGCTGTTTTTCCCCTGACGCGTCAGGATTTGGTAATAGTAGCCGCGGTAAGGAACCGGACCGCCGCCTTGGCTTTTGGCATTTTCCTTGGCAACGGCCCACGCCACCAGCGGCCCGATGGGGCTCTGGGGTTCGCCCTCGGCAGCCTCCCAATAAAGGCCATTGTGCTGCCCTTCATCGCTGAAGATTTTCTGGGCGTACTCGTCGTGCTGTGCGGAGCGGTATTCCTTTTGCGCCGCGACGAGTTCCTGGCAAACACGAATCGCCGATATTTCATTCCGGCCAATCCGCCGGTACAAAATCTCTTTCTTGCCCGCATCGGTGTCGAAATACCACAATTGTCCTTTGTTCACGAGCGGAATGGGCGTGGGCCAATTCCTCGCACCGATGTACAAGACCGTGGTTCCATCCGGTTCTTTCACCAGACGGTGCATCTCCTGATATCTCTGCACGAAATTAGCGCGGCTCTGGGCGTCCTCGGCTTCGTCTCCTGAAGAGACGATTTGCTTTCCGTCCGGTCCGAGGATTTCTAGCATCGCTTTTTCGTCATTACTTTCCGCTGCCGTGACCAGGGCGTGGCTCGCTTCTTCGGCCGATGAAAATGTTTTCTGGCCTTGTTGCTGCGCCATGGAACGCGCGGGCAAGCACCCCGTCAAAAGGACTGCGACGGCCGCTAATTTAGAAAGATTGGCCCAATGAAAACTGTCGAAGTTCAGCTTCGCTCGCTGCATATGGCTATTCTCCATTTCTAAATTTCACGATCCACCAGGAACACCACGAAACTTCGATTAACGATGCCTTCCGCCGCCACCACCGCCACCGCCGGCATGTGGTGTTCCGCCACCGCGCGCTCCTCCTCCGCCCATGCTAGCGCTCCCGCGTGACGAATAACTCTTTGTCTGTCCGCCGTGGTCGTAGTTGCTAAAGGCGCCCGACTTGACGCCTTTCTGACCGCTGGGTGCAGCGTACCCTCGGGCAGCCCTGGTGTTTCCCTCGAAAGGCCTGGCCGATGCGCCGGGACGGTTGGCAACTCCGCCGTGCGCGCCCATGTTCCCGCCGGGAGGCCTGTTCCCTGCGTTGCGAGCGTTAGGTCCGCCGCGGGCCCCTCCGGCTCGGTAGTAGGCGTTCCGGTTATAAAACGTCCTGCTCGGGGAGTAGTACCTGGCGTGGTTATAAATTGCGTAATGGTTATGCCAATCGAATCCCCAATGACCCCAGCCCCATCCAAAACCTCCGAACCATCCGATTCCGAAGCCGATTCCAAACGAGAGGTATGGGCCGCCAAACCAGATTCCTGGATAGGGGTACCACCCCGGCCACGGTCCTATCGGACCTCCGTAAACCAACCACGGATCATACGCGGGGATGTAAACGGTATCGGGGCTGGCAGGCTCAATAGTGATCGTCGAGTCTTGGTTCGTTACGGTCTGCTGCGGCGTGCTCTTAAGATTGCCAGCTTGTTCCGCTTTCTGGCGCATCACCTGTACGGCATCCATCACATCTTGTTCCTGGTTGTAGTAGGCATCCCCCAGAGATGACGTCCAGGAGAGGTTCTTGTCCATATTTCCGAGGACGGAGGGAAATGCGGCGAGCGCCTTGACACTGGGGTCCCAAGGCTGTTGGTCCACAGCTTGACCCAAAGCGTTGCCCTTCAAGTCAAGATGCGCTTGCACCCATCGGTCGGCCTCGACGACTTGCTCGGGAAACGTGGACGCCGCCAGGATCTGTGCCACCAGGGAATCCGGATACAGCGCAATCGGAGCCACCAGTTGCTGCAACTGCTCCGGAGTCTGTTGCGTGTACGCGGGCGCCTGCGCGGCCTGCGCCGGGGGCTGGGCGGGGGCTTGCGCATCCTGATACGCCGCCAGGTTCTGTGGCCAGGTTGCAAACAACAGCGCCAGCGACATCAGGGAAACCAAGATCTGTTTGCCCGCTTGAGCTCTTGAAAACCCTCGCGCGCCTTCGATGATGTTCATGTTCTCTACCCTCCTCTGCACCTTCATCGCTTCAGGCCTCATATACCAATAGACGAGCAAATCACAATTTACGTTACGTTCTTCGACTTTCTCCGGGCAAACCCTCGAATTCGCCGACGAGCACCAATGCTATCACATCGGAGATGCCGCTTTTCCTTTGCGCCTGTCTCCTTCACCGTCACGCCGTCAAGAAGGCGCTAGTTCCTGCGCCAACGGGAATATCCCCCGCCCCTGCCACCCGGCAAAAACACAACAAGAACGATCTCAGAGGGATCCTCCCCAGTCAGAGGAAGCTGGTTGAGTCGTTCGCAGAATAGTCGCCTGACCCACATCGGCGGTGCCATGTTAAGAAAGATGAGGGCGGATGTCTGTTCACATGGAGACACTTTCACGTTTTAAGCGCTTTTTTCCTGGGGGGAAGTTGCTCGTGCTGGCAGGGAGCGAGGGTCTACTCACTTACACATGGCGCCACGCGAAAGCTGAATTAGTCGTGCAGGACAACGCTTAGGAGGGAATCGTTGACGTGGATCTCACCGTCGTACTGGATGAAGCCCAACTTCCTGAATTTGTTCATGAAAAAATTGACCCGGGACCGCGTTGTGCCAATCATCTTCGCCAGCATCTCTTGCGATACCTTGGGAAGGACCTTTTGAGGCAGGCCCGGCGCGCCATAACACGCCAGCAGCAACAGAGTGCGCGCCAGGCGTTTCTCGCTGGAGTTGAAGAGCTGGTCGATCAGATCCTCCTCGACGCGGATGTTTCGCGCCAGCATATGCGCGATGAAGCGGTCGGAGAACTCGTGTTCCCCATGGAGCACGCGAATCATCTCGTTTTTCTCGATCACGAGTACGGTGGTGGGCGCAATCGCGGTTGCCGTAGCCATGCAAACGGATTGGCCGGCAAGACACCCTTCCCCGAAAAAATCGCCCGGTCCCAGAATTGCCACCACAGCTTCTTTGCCGGACTCATTGATCACCGTAAGCTTTACGCCGCCTTCCTGAATATATAAGACATTCTTGGCGGGATCGCCCTGCGCAAAGACGGTTTCTTTTCCTCGAAACTTGGCTACCTTTCTTCCCAGACCAGCCGAGTCGAGAAATACTTTCAAATCGAACATAGGGCTTCTTAAAATCGCTTTTTTAGGGGAGCGAGTAACTCGCATGGATACACGTCGAACTGCGGAAGACAGCATACGATAGACTAGCATAAAATCAGGTTCAGCGAAGTGTCCAATATTGAACAGCGCGTGCAACATTGACACGGTGTTCACAGTCTGCCGCTGAACTCCTACAAGTCCTTAGGTTTCAATGGATTGCCGGCGATTCCTAGCGGCCCCGAAGTACCTTCCGCAACGAGCGGTGCACCTCTAATCCCCCATCGTAGTTTATGAGTCCCTGCTTCCTGAACCGATTCATGAACAGATTGACCCGCGGCCGCGTGGTCCCGACCATCTCCGCGAGGACTTGGTGACTTAGAGGAGGAATCTCAACAACCGCGGGGCCCTTTCCATTCAAGTGGGCCAGCCGCAATAGCACGCGCGCGAGCCGTTGTTCCGCAGAGGAAGTCAGGAGATGCGCCACGTGATCCTGGTAGTTTTTGACGCTGGACAGCAGATAGGCCACCAGGGAATTGGATGTCTTGTTCTTCTTGCGAAGCAACTGGAGCATCTTTTCTTTCTTGATAGTGCGTATGGAACTGGCGGTCAACGCAACGGCCGTGGACATACGAAGGGGATAACCTGCCAGGCAAAGCTCGCCAAAAAAATCGTGCGCGCCCAGGATGGCGGTAACGGCCGATGGTTGATGTTTCGTCCGGGTGGTGAGCCGCACCCCTCCTTCTTGAATGTAGAAAAGCGTGTAAGCGGGCGCACCTTGCTTGTAGATATTTTGTTTGTCCCGATAGTGCGCAACCTTGCCGCCCAGGCTGGCACCTGAAAAGAAACCACCAAGGGGGGAACCCCGCTGCTTCCTGCGTTTCATAAGGCACTCCGTTGCTGCGTTGGTCCACGCATCCTTATGCCTTCTCCGCTGCCTTCACGGACTTCCGATGAGCTTCTTGCGACCACTCGAAAGCCTTGCGCGCATGCTCCAGTGCTTGCTTGGAATGTTCGTGTCCGGTTTGGTGGTCTTCTTTCCCGTGGTGCGCGGCAGCGGCGCGGTGTGCATGTGCGGCGAGCTCGTGGAACTCGGCAGCTCTTTGGTGCGATTCATTTGGCATAGTGTTTCCCATCCTCGATGTCCCGCGCATCTTAATACCATTCCATTTTTCATGCTGTCCAATAATGAACAGTCGCGCCGCAGTCACGCGCTTCTCGCCGGGCGTCGAAAGCGCGCAAACGGAGGTCGAAGTGAAAACAAATGGGACCGTCACCACTGGAGAGAAAAGAAAGGAACGACATATTGTCTCCCCTCTTTGTGCTGGTGAGTGTCCCAAAAAGAGGACAGACGAAAACCAGAGAATAAGCTACTAATCCAGCGACGGATCAAGCGAGTGAAGCCAATACTCGGGATGTGGAGATGCCATTGGACGTTCAGCAAGCAGCCAGCGTATCCTCGTCTTGCCACGGGTTGCACCCGGAAAGACTGGAGAGGTGACACGCATGAAGATCTTGCTCCCGATCGACGATTCCAAATTCTCCAAAGCGGCCGTACAGGCCGTAATTGCGCAAGCGCACGCGAAAGATACCGAAGTGCGCGTATTGCATGTCGTGGAGCCGCCGTCGCTTCTGGTCGCTCGCGGCATGAGTGGATATGACTCGACTCTCGAAGCAGTTTATGAGGAAGAAACGAAGCAGGCGCAAGTCTTGGTCGCGAAGGCTGCGGAAACGCTCCGTTCGCACGGCATAAAAGTAACCACAGCCGTCCAGCAGGGTGATCCGAAATCCCTGATCATCGATGCTTCTGAGGAGTGGCATGCCGACTTGATCGTGCTTGGGTCGCATGGACGAAAAGCCATGGACCGCTTTTTGATGGGCAGTGTCTCGGAGGCAATCGCGCGTCATGCCCGATGTTCCGTGGAGATCGTGCGGATCCCAGCCGGCCACTGAGGAGTTTCCGTGAGGTTATGTCCCTTCCTCAACCGTTGCCATTAAAGCAGCGCGTGTCGACGATAAAACCAGGATTTAGCGGCCTGGACGAGAAAGTGATAAGTCACCTCGCAGCGCATAAGTCTCCCTATGCGATGAAATCCCAAAAGCCGCTATGCCTTCTCCGTGCAAGTGCAATGCACGGCCATTAAACCTCCATTTGCCATCCTGTATACAAGTGAACAGACATGCGCCTTCACAAAGTCTAGGATCAGCTTGCCGTAAAGGGATTGGTTTGTTGTCCGGTTCATCCCCGGAGCTTGTTCCCCACGGAGTTCACAAGCGTCAAGGACATCGAACGACAACTTAGGCAGACACTCTGGCCGGATAGGCAGTCAGGGGATTTGCAGAGTGCAAGTGGCTCATTGGGTTCCCCGTACTAGGCAGCGCCCGAAGCCATTTTAGGTGCCATGACAGAAGTGTCTCGCAACACGGACAGAAAGGAAGAAAGAGTATGCCTCTCATGCAAATTCTATTAGTCCTGATCGTAGTGGGCGTCCTCCTATGGTTGGTGAATCGTTTCATCCCCATGCAAAGCAGTATTAAGTCGATCCTGAACGGGGTCGTGATCATTGCCGTGGTGTTGTGGCTCCTCAACGTTTTTGGATTATTTCACTCCCTATCCCGGGTCCACGTCGGCAGGTAAGCGTGTGGCGATGAACGACGCAGACCAGAACTGCGATCCATTGAACGAGATTAACGATCGGCAAGAAGTACCGCGTCTCCTTCACACGGTGATGCGCGCACGAATTCGCGGTAAGGAAGGCAACATCATGAAACCTTTTGGAACTATCGGTACAACAGCACTGTTTCTGCTTCTGGGACTTGCTGTTCCGGCCCATGCACGCCAGGAGAAACAAGAAGAAAAGACTAGCCCTCCGAGACAAGAGCAACAAGCCAAGCCTGAAAAACAAGAACAAGCTAAGCCTCAAAAGCAGGAACAGGCCAAGCCTGAAAAGCAAACGCAAGCGAAGCCCCAACAGCAGCAAAAGCAGCAGCAACAAGCGGCCAAGTCCGAGAAACAGCAGGAACAGAAGAGCCAGCAGCAAGAAGTAAAGTCCGAGAAGCAGCAGCAACAGAAAACTCAGCAGCAAGCTAAGGGTCAGCAGGAACAGCAGCAGAAACAAGAAGCCAAGTCCGAGAAGCAGCAGCAACAGAAGACTCAGCAGCAAGCCAAGGGTCAGCAGGAACAGCAGCAGAAACAAGAAGCCAAGTCCGAGAAGCAGCAGCAACAGAAGACTCAGCAGCAAGCCAAGGGTCAACAGGAACAGCAGCAGAAACAAGAAGCCAAGTCCGAGAAGCAGCAGCAACAGAAGACTCAGCAGCAAGCCAAGGGTCAACAGGAACAGCAGCAGAAACAAGAAGCCAAGTCAGACAAACAGCAGCACCAGCAGCAGACTGCATCTTCACATGGTGGTCCCCAGCGCACGCAGAAGGCCATGGCCGCACAACGCGCGCAACCCGCGCTTCGCCTCAGTGCTAGAGGCAGCGGTCGCATTCCAGATGAGCAGTTCCGTTCCCACTTTGGCCGTGAGCACCACTTCCACATGGGCAACCCAGTTATGGTCGGCGGATATTCCCGTTTCCAGTACGGCGGCTTTTGGTTTGGATTCGTTGATCCGTGGCCGGTTGGCTGGTACTACACCGACGACTTCTACATCGATTATGTGGATGGCGGCTATTACATGTACAACCCGTACTATCCCGGCGCTCGCTTCGCCATCACCGTCGTGATCTAGCAATTGATCCGGCTCGTTCGTTGAAGACAACCCGGCCCGGCGCGCTATTCTGCAATGCCAATGCCACGAGAATGCCGCCGGGGCAGGGAACCTGAATTTCGTTGGATGCATTCGCTTGCAAAGGAGCAAACCATGCTTGGAACTCTCTTGATAGTCCTCTTGATCTTGGTGCTCTTGGGAGCTATGCCACGCTGGTCTCACAGTCGAAACTGGGGCTATGTCCCCACTGGAGGCGTTGGTCTCGCGCTGCTCATTGTTGTCGTTCTTGTGCTTCTCGGCCGACTTTAGCTTTTTCTCCACCCGGTCGTCGCACTACAAGGTGCGCGTCCTTGGCGCCCCAAAGAGTGTTCAGCCCTAACCCTCGAAAATACCCCGCCGGAGAGTCGGGTGACGCATAACCCTCTCCTGACGCAAGCGCGTTGAAAGTTCTACAGCCATAAATCTGTAATGAAACAAAACGTCTAGAAAAGCAGTGTGACCCTGGAGGTCAGCGATGAAAAGGTATCTAGTAGCCGCAGCATGTTTCACCCTTGCAGCCGGTGTAGTGTATGCCCAGGATTTGAACAAGGAGCAAAAACGCCTCGAAGAGAGCGGCGTCGTCATGCAGGAAGTGCTCAACATCCCGGACAACATTCCTCATGATCTCTTGGAGAAGGCGGAATGCGTCATCGTGTTCCCGTCCGTCAAGAAGCTGGCTTTCGGAATCGGCGCGGAATACGGCCGTGGCGCGATGGTTTGCCGCACCGGCGCAAACTTCCGTGGACCTTGGGGCGCT